>Ga0209169_10000102_pt1 | contig 48962 bp, 34 predicted proteins | sample HubBroMetageWRM4_FD_188346 | JGI IMG/M metagenome (GOLD analysis project Ga0209169, IMG submission 188346) | Warmed soil microbial communities from the Hubbard Brook experimental Forest, New Hampshire - Hubbard Brook CCASE Soil Metagenome WRM 4... | ecosystem: Environmental > Terrestrial > Soil...
GTGGGCCGCGAACGTCCTCGGGTAATGCCGAGGGCATGAACTGGAATAAGCATGTAGTCTCTTGACCAGTAACATTTTCGGACGCGGGTTCGACTCCCGCCGCCTCCACCACTATCGCGTTTGTTATCAATGAAGGTTGTCACTTTTCCACGCGAAAAAGCGCAACCGCAGGGGTGGATTCGAGCGCTTGAATCTGAGACAGCACCACTCCTTCGTCAACTGCTCCGTGTTCCAGGTCGATCAGCGCCCGGTCATATCCCGCCGAGCCAATATCTCAGCCGTTAGTGGTGAACCTAAATTGACGAAGGTGCCCAGCGGAATTTCACCGGCCGCCACGCAGTGTTTGAGGTATTGTCAAATCACGCTCTCCTCAACGCCCGGGCCGGCACACGTCTTTGCGCGCTTGCGAACCGTGCACGCAACCGCGGGCTTGCGAGCACGGCGGGATTCACCACATTATTAGGCTTGCACCCCTGCAGAACGGCGGCGATTTGTGAAGCGGCCGTCGTCTGTAACTCGACCAGCGATTCATCACTGTAAAACGCTGCGTGGGGCGTGGCAACGACGCGTGGATGACTTGCCAGCGCATCACCCACCGGCAACGGCTCCCGTAGCCAGACGTCGAGGCCAGCGGCTGCCACTTTGCCGCTGCGCAATGCCCGCAGCAGTTCGCCCGCAGGCAGCAGGCTTCCTCGTGAGGTGTTGATTATGACCACGCCGGTCTTTATCAGTTCGAATGCGGACCGGTCGAACAACGTTAAAGTTTCGGATGTAGCGGGAAGATGGAGGGAAAGATAGTCACTGCGCGCGAGCAACTCTGCAAACGGAACACGCTCGATGCTGCTCTGTTCCGCACCGGTATTCGGGTTTCGCGACGGCATTGCCAGAAGCCGCAACCCGAAAGCAGCGGCCCGCTCCGCGACTGCGCGACCGATTTTGCCCAGCCCCACAAGCCCGAGGGTATGTCCCCGCAACCTGCGAAGGGGAGCTTGAGCTTTCAGATCGTATCTGCCGGCTTTGATGTCACGGTCAAACCAACCCACTTTCCGGTCACAGGCGAGTAAAAGCGCCATGGTGTGGTCGGCAACGTCATCAACACAATATGCGGGAACGTTCGAGACCAAGATGCCAAGTCTAGTCGCTATCGTAAGATCAATGTTATCGAGGCCGATGCCGTATCGAGTCGCAGCAACACACCGATTCGCCGCTCTCAGCACGGCGGACGGCACCTGCTTCCAATTGAAGAGAATCGCGTCGGCTTGGGGGGCAAGCCGGACCAACTCATCAACTTCGCCGGTCTCAGCAACCAGTAACTCCGCACCAACTTCCGCGAGAATTTTTCGCTCAACGTCCAAGCTGGGCCAGGCGTAGTCAGTCACCAAAACCGTTTTCTTGTTCTTCATTGTGGAATTCCTGCCAGAACCTTCGGATTCGCCAGAAATCGCGACCTGCATTCCTCAAGCACAGCTGCCATCGACTCAACGACCTGATGATCGTGGTCGGGAGGCTTCGACTCGAGGACGTATATTATACTTTTATATTATAGTATTACTATCTGTCAACTTGATCCTCGCCGGCTGAGCCGGGCCTGGTGAAGCCCAATTTTCCGACCAGGTTCTGCGGATCGCCTGGAACATCACTGCTCCGCCATCCACGTTGTAAGCCTGGCCAGTAATCGTCGAGCCGATATCACTTGCCAGGAGCAACGCCCGGAGGATCTCTTGCGGGAGGAGATGACGGCCATCGGCCCCCACGAACCGGATATGGACTTTCCTCCCTAGCCGCTCTCGCGTCAATAAGATCATATAGTATTATATATTTAGAGACCAAAGAGAAGCCACGCAGGGTTCCTTTGGTATCGGGTGGAATAATCTTCTCTTTTCTTTTACCGCTAACGACGCATCCAGTTTTAGGCCGGCTATTGTTTCTCCTCGTGCTTAGAGCGCCGCCGTTTATGCCTTCGGCCCTTCGTTCTACCTACTGCCTACGCCAATACTCAGTGAGTCCGCAGCTCCCGCCGCAGTGGGGTTGATCGTTATTATTTTCGGTGGGCCGGGAGGATTCGCGGACCGTGCATGGTGGGCTGGTTACTAAGCGCCAGGTATCCGTTCTTCTTGGCCGTTCGGCTTTTATGCCTGCGCTTTCTCTTGGCAGGAGTGTTCACTTTTTGGATCCGCCGTTTTTTGGCAGCCGGCGTGATCGTGCCGGCATTTCGGCTGAAACATCGAGAGTTTTGGCGGTTTGAGTTTTGTGAAACACGACTTACGAACGTATTCGAAGGTACTTTCTCAAATGGGCTGAAAGGGAGGGAAGGCGTGAGAGTTTTCATCACGGGCGCGTCCGGAACATTGGGCAGTTATATCTGCCGCGAGATGTTGGGGGCTGGACATGATGTGACCGCATATTCACGAACCTCAGGAACAATGGAACGTGTAAATTGGGTTCTGGGAGATGCTGAAAATTGCGAGGATTTGGCACGCTCCGCGCAAGGCCATGATGTGATCATTCATCTGGCTGCGATTCCCGGGCCAGGCCGTGCGTCGCCCGAACGCCTCATTGCCACCAATCTCCTAACCACCACTTCTGTTCTCGAATCTGCCGTCCGCTCCCGCATCTCGACGGTCGTGTTTGCTTCCTCGGGCGCCGCGTTGGGTTTTACGTTTCACAATCGCCCCATCGCTCCGCAATATCTGCCAGTGGATGAACACCATCCCTGCGAACTACACGACTCCTATGGTTTGAGCAAACTGCTGGGGGAAATCACCTGCAAAAGTTATACCGACGCTTTCGGATTGAAAACAATCTGTCTTCGAATAAACAACGCGTGGTATGTTGATCGAGCGGGAGCGGAATCCGCAGTCCAATTCGGTTGGGCACGCGGGCTTACCGTCGAGCAATTGTGGGAACGTCGCTACTCCAAGATGGTAGAGGACTCCAGCGATCACTGGCCGGTTCCCGGTCCAGTTTCCCCGCGCAAGAATTTGTGGGCGGTTATTGATGCTCGTGACGTAGCGATCGCCTTTCGACTCGCCGCCGAAAGCTCCATCGCAGGGCACCAAGTCTTCAACTTGAACGGCAGCGACACTTGTTCTCTTATCCCAACTCCACAGCTATTGGCTCGCTATTTTCCGGAGGTGCCTTTGCGTGCCCGCCTAGACAATTTCGATTCCCTGGTTTCGCACCGCAAGGCTGGGCAGATGCTCGGTTTTCACCCTGTGCACAGCTGGAGGCGGAGCGACTTCGCCAAGTGGATTGCGAAACGCTCCGCGGTGAACTCCAATAGAGACCTGGATCGTTAGTGAGCCGGCTTTTGCGGTCGAGACGAGCGGCTTAGAACTTGCCTGGCTCTCTTCAGAATAGGCTCATCAACCATCATTCCTTCTAAGGAAAAGGCCCCGGTTTCAGGCGAGGCTGCGGCGATGATTCGGCGTGCGCCTTCCAATTCCTCGTCTGACGAGGAAAAGACTTCGTTGAGTATTTCCAGCTGTGAGGGGTGTATCGCCAGCTTCCCTGTAAACCCGAGGTTCCGCGCATGACGTCCTGCCTCTCTGACGCGTTCGGGGTTACGAATATGCAGACACGGGGAGTCTAGGGCATCTCGGCCCGCGGCTCGCGCACTGGTCACTATGCTGCACCTCGCATACAACAGTTCTATTTCTGTCTGGCTCCGCACGATGCCCATCTCCGCCGAGAAGTCCTCTGCTCCGAAAACCAGCGCAGTTACTCGATCTGAGGCTGTAGCAATCGAGAAGGCGTTGAGCAAAGCCGCAGGCGACTCGATCAGTGGATAAATTCTGCATTCCCGAAACGCAACCATCTTGTCCAATAGATCGGCAACGGTGTGAACGTCCCCTGCAAACCGGCACTTACTGAGAATGATGCCATCGACTTCACATTGTTGTATTGCGGAGTAATCCTGGCTAAACTCAGGGCTGAAAACCGGATTCATTCGGATAAGTATCGCTTGCGGTAAGGTGTCGCGCTGCTGCGTAAACTCTATTGCTTGCACCCGGGCTTTGTGCCTGTTGGGAAGTGCAACCCCATCTTCCCAGTCGATCGCCAACGCATCCGATGGCAGCTGTTTCGCTTTTGCCAATTTCTCGCTGTCATCCCCGGGGACAAACAACACGCTTCTCAAAATGGTTTCGATTGGCATAAATAGCAGGCAAACGTGCGCCTCAAAGACAATGAGGGGCCCGACTCCGGCCCGTCACCCCCAAATCTCTTCGTCGGAGAATACCCTTGCGCCGGCAGGCGGGTATCCGATTTTCGTATAGTTGAGCAAGTTGGTGAAGTCCAGATTCCCGTTCAGGGCGGTGTTCCCCCAGAAGCCGGTACCTAAGGTCGTTGTCGCACCAAACCCATTCATAAAACTGCCACCGGCGCTTGTGGTCGCGCATTGATTGACGATAATTCGCGTCACGGGAATGGCCATGGCCAGTGCTTCGATGTGTTTCTCGTCGCTGGAGTGAATCGCGACGGAATGCCCTCGGCCTTGCAGCTGGATATTTGACTTCACCATCGCGACCGCATCTTCGAATGTCGAGTAGGTATAGATCAAAGTCACGGGGCATAACTTTTCTTTCCGTAGCTCCTCCGCCGTGCTGTCCGGATCAGCCCTAACCAAAAGGATTCTAGTGTCCTTTGGAACCTTGATCCCAATCCTATCGGCCAACTGGACCGCCGAAATACCCATGCACTCCCTGTTCAGCACGCCATCCACATAAAGGGCATCAGCCAGCTTCCTGATAGCTGCCTTGTCTTCAATAAATGCCGCCTTATGGCGAAGGAAAGACTGCAGGACTTCTTCAAAGTCGTCTTTGTGAACCATCACCGCCTGTTCACACGCGCAGGGAAGCCCATTATTGAAGGCTCTACCATCAACAATCTTCGGCACGACTTCTTCAATGTCAACCTTCCGATCGATAATGCACTGGACGTTGCCCGGCCCAACTCCGTAGGCGGGTTTCCCGCTTGAATAAGCGGACTTCACCATCGGCATTCCGCCAGTAGCCACCACGACATCGGCTTTGGACATCAACTCCTTTGTGAGTTCAATCGAAGGCTGACTCAGGCATTGGATGAGGTTATCCGGAACATCGAACTTCTTGAGCGCTGCCAACACCAGCGACAATGTCGTCGCCACGGTTTTGACACTCTTGGGGTGGGGAGCGGCGATGATTGCATTACGGGCTTTAACGGAGAACATCGCATTGCTCATGAAGTTCGTCACCGGAATCGTCATAGGAAGGATCGCCGCAACCACGCCGATCGGCTTGGCAATCTCTACCAGTCCAGTCTTCTTGTCCCGTTTCACCACCCCTACGGACTTTCTCCCCTTCAGGCTCTGCCAAATAATGCCGGCCTTACGCTTGTCCTGCTTGAGGTTATCTTCGTAGTTCCCCGTCTGTGTTTCCTCGACGGTCAGTCGAGCGAGCATCTCCGCATTATCGTAGACTGTCTTGCCGATTTCACGTACGACTGCATCGATCTGCTTCTGACCTGCTTCTTCCCAGGCGACCTGGGCGGCTCGTGCTTTTTGGATCATGTCGTCGACGGATTGCATATGAATTTGGCTCCTAGTCAATTTTCGTTGTAAATGTCTCTGATGGGGCGCGTGCTTGCAGGAAACGTGCCCCAGTGCTCAAGTCTCAAGTGGCGATGCTTGCTCAACCGAGACCGCTAGAGCTACCAAGAATTGGGCTGCCCGCGCACCATCAACGGCACGGTGATCGCAAGATAGAGTGAATGTCACCATCGGTCTGACAGCGGGCTCATTATCAACAGCAATCACCCGCGGGCTGACGCGCCCCACCGCCAAGATGGCAGCCTGTGGCGGGTTCACGATGGCCTGGAAGAAGTCGACTCCAAACATTCCAAGATTGCTGATAGTGAAGGTACCGTCAGAAATATCAGCAAGGGTCAAGCTTGCTTTTTGCGCCTTGCCGACAAGGCGCAACCGCTCGAGCGCGATCTGCTCAACCGTAAGACGGCCGGCGTCGCGGATTACCGGTACAACAAGGCCTTTTTCCGTCGCGACCGCGAGCCCTATATTGACTGCTGCGTGATGCACAAGGCCTCCGTTTCGCCATTCGGAGTTCAACTGAGGATGTGATTGGAGACAACCGGCCACTTTCTTCACCAGAAGATCTGAGAACGTGATCTTTTGATCAGAACGCGCTTGGAGCGCCTGGCGCCACTCAACCAGTCTTCCGGCCTCCGCCTCTCGGACCAGGTAAAAATGAGGAGTAGTACTCCAAGCCAGGCTCAGTCGCTCAGCCATACCTCGCCAGACTCTGCTAACTTCCGTTTGGCTTTCCCGGCGTGCATTCTTCAAACCATCGGACTCAATTACGTCCGAGGCGAGAACTGTGCCTCTTCGTCCGTGCCCTGCAACAACTGTCAGATCAATCCCTCGCTCGGCAGCAAGCCTTCTCGCTTTAGGAGAGGAGGGAAAACGGCCCTGCGGGCCGGCCAGTAAATCCCCAGCCGGGTGAGCACTCGCGGATGAGCGCGGCTCCGCCGCCAAACTTGCCGGGGGTGTCTCGACAATGCGTTTGTCACGCGAGACTTCCGGATTGCGAACAGTCTCGATAGACGGAAGATGGCTCTCCGAAGTCGCAGCATCTTCGGCCTCATCATTTGCCCAGATTTTGGCGATTACTGTCCCTACTGGTATGTCATCTCCCGGCCGAGCCGATACATCTCGAAGAACACCCGAGGCCGGCGCCTCAAGTTCCACCGTCGCCTTATCGGTTTCGATTTCCAGCAATAGCTCATTTTCGCTAACCAGTTCTCCTTCAGCCTTAAACCATTGCAAGACACGACCAGTTTCCTGGGCTACACCGAGGGCCGGCATGATCACATTTTTTGGCACCACAGCTCCTAGCAGAACGAACGCGCTCCGTTTGCGGATCGGTAGCGATTGAATCGCGTCAACTAATGCGCCGGCTTACCCGGTGATTGTTTGGGCCCACGTCCGGGCCCGGTTTTATAGAAGAACCATACCGCCATCTATGACAATCGTCTGCCCCGTCATGTAATCCGAATCAGAGGACGCCAGGAAAAGGGCGAGGCCCGTAATATCGTCAGAAGTTGCCACTCTTCCGAGCAGAATGCCGGCCGCAAAGTTGCTCATGGCCTCGCCCGGCTTTGTTGTCTCGCCGATTTCGATATGTTCACGGTCAATTTGCGCCCAAAGAGGCGTATCCACCACGCCGGGAGCGAAACCGTTCACCGTAATTTTGTGCTTGGCGAGTTCACGCGCCGCCGCCTGCGTAAGCGAAATAACAGCCGCCTTGCTCGCACAATACGGCGCGATGTTGGGATATCCCTGACGGCCGGCGATTGAGGCCGTGTTGATAATTTTTCCGCCACGCCCTTGCGAAATCATTTGCTTGGCAGCCTCCTGCGTGCAGATCAATACTCCCAAGGCATTGACCCGCATAATGCGGTGCCAGTAGTCCTCCGTCGTTTCCATGAAGGGCGCGATTTTGTTAATCCCTGCGTTGTTGAAAATGACGTCCAATCCGCCGTACTCGGAAACGGTCCGCGAGATCAAGTCTCGAATTTGACCTCGATCTCCAACGTCAACGGATACACCCAGCGCTTTCAAGCCAGACGCTCTGGCTTCGCTGGAGGCGGCTTCGGCTTCGGCCGTGTTGATATCAGCGAAGACGACATTGGCACCCTGGTTGGCAAGGCGTAGTCCGATGGCTTTACCCATGCCACGGCCCGCGCCAGTAACGACACAAGTCTTTCCTTTAAGATGCATATTGGTTATCTCTTCCCAGTAAGTTATCGACTCTTGTCAATCGGTCAACCTCGTTTCCCAACTACCTGCTCGGTATCGCGCTGCGGGAACTCTGCGATGGGGTTCAGAGTTCCCGCCAGACCACGACGCGATCGGCGGGCGTGGCAATACTCTACGGAGCCCAGCCACCGGAAATCCGCATTGCATTGATTGCTCGATGTCCCGCGACGAATTGAACGGAGCCACCGGAGCCGTCGACTCGCTCGGGCAGGTCGTCTTCAATTAAGTCGGTCGCGTTAGCTTTCTCTATGTTCAATGGGAATTTAAGGCTTACGGCGGTGCCTTGATCCGCAATCTCATATCCACGCACGATGATTCCCTGGTTGTCGTCCGCAACTTTGATATCGCTCACCACATAATGGGCTGAAGAAACTTCGCAAAGGCTCAAGCTAGAGGGGAGAGACGGTCCTCGAATTTGCGTCGCAACTTCGATGGATGGAAGGATCGCGAGCATGGCTGGCGGTATGGAAGTCTTCGGCTGAACCACCACTCCAGGAAATGGAGCATTGACTTCGTCACCGAACTGGAAATGCTCACGCCATGCGCCCTTAAAAGAGCTCAAACCAAAGTGAAACTCGTGGTCGCCTGCGGGAGAATAGGAATTGCCTTGCGGATGGCAACTGCGCCGGGATGCTAGCAGGATGGGCTGCAACAGCGTGAAGCGATCCTTCTTTTCCTGCCCATCAAGATAGTCCCAGGTTGTGGCTTGCGAGGAGAGGATCACCCCGAAGTCTCCGTTTGTCGCGGAAATCCAATTCTGGACAAAGCGCGGATGGATCTCAGTGGACGGAACGCTGTACATACCTTTGAAAGGAGCTTCCTGGAGTTCGTCTTTTCCCACTTCAAGAACACCGTAAGGAACCTCGTAAGCGACTTGGCCATTCTGCATATCGATCGGCATCGCCATTCTGAATTCTTTGTAGGGCTGCCCCGACCAATGCAGGATGGAGATGTTGAACTCCAAACGTTTGGTTTGCTGATAAGCGTACACATCGAGCCTAACCGTGGCGTCTTTGAAAGGCTGCTCCATCCGCCAACCGGTGCGGACCGGGCCAGACTCTGTGGCGTACCACAGCGGAGAATACTGGCTGGCCTTCTCGATTGACTCCCAAGAAGGCTGTGCGATCTCTCCAAACCCCGTGTATCCGCTGGAATCGCAGCCCACCGAATTCATGGCGAAGACCTCACCCCCCAAGAATTCGTCGGTCCGCAAGAGCTCCTTGTTCAGCTTTTTGTCATAGATACTCTTCAGACCACCGGCGACGAACTCCAGACGATAAAAGGGATTTTCGTAGGACTTGGTCGAGAATTCTTCATGGGGTGCATCGTGGATTTTTCGACCTTTTAATGCCACTTTAAACGTCGCGTAGCCGACCGAGGGGATATTGCTCGCCGCGACCACGTACCGGACCGTCCCGCCCGGAACTTGCGGAACGCGCTGCGACGGAACGAACGTTCCGTCGGCGGCAGTGATTTCTGCATCCTGGTCAGGTGACATCGGTATCTCCACCTGCATCGGTCCACCGCGTTTCCAGGAGAGTGGATTGAAAATCACGAGTTTCAGGCTGTTTGGATCAAGCGATGCAGTTCTGGCAGCGATCCAGTTGACGGCGTTACTCAGCAACGAGCGGCCCATGAGAAGGGCCTTTTCTTCCTGCGCTAGAAAATAAGTGTCGGTGACGTCGCCGTTGAATCCGCCAGGACCATGATCAAAATAAATATGCGCCATCCACGCTTCGTCAAAAGCTTGCCTCTGATAGGGTTCGCTCTTATTCGAGGACAGATATTTCAACGTCCAGAATTCTTCGGCCGCTGTTAGATCCCATTCAGCTTCTCTGCCGGCGGCCGCCATGGTGTGGTGGGTCGGCACGATATAGCCCCATGTATCAACCCATTCACCTTTTAGCACCGGAAGCTTGGTTGCGGGACCCTGAGTGATCGAATCCATGAACCCCTCCGCCGTGTTGAATCTCAGCTTGAAACCTGCTCCATATTTCTGCTGAGCGTCCGAATTCCATTCACGCACCAATGGGAGGAGTTCTTTGGTCGGCGGGAGATAATCGTTCATGTCGCTGATAGGAAACTGGGGGGGAATGTCGTGTGTCTTGTAGAGCGGTTCCCAGTTGTGAAGCAATTGGGGCATCTGCAAGGCCAAGTCCAAGGTGTTGTAGGGAGTGTAAAAGGAAGAAAGTTGGCCGTAGATGCCAAGCGACCCCACCGAAACTTTGGAGCCATCTGGGCTGTACCAGTCAAACAGACCAGGCCGGAACCGTCCCAACATCAGATACTTTACGCCCGACTTTGCAAGAATCTGGGGCATCTGCATCAGTACCACCGGAACATCGGTGCCCCATGCGGTCCTGCAATCCACATCTGGGCCGAAATGGTCGCGCAGCCACTTTCGCCCGTAATACAATTCGCGCATCACACTCTCGCTTCCCCACATATCCTGATAGGGTTGGTTGTACGTCGCGCCAAACGATAAGCGTTTCTCCGCGATCAGCTTGTGAATCAGTTGCGCCTTCTCGGGCCTGTTGGCCAGGTAATCGATGAGAAGAATGTTATTTTCCAGCCCCCAGTGGTAGTCAGGGTTTTGTTCGAGCAGATCGATGGCTGGCCGCACAGCTCGGTCCCTGCGCCACTCCCCGGTAGCCTGCTGAGTATCGAGCCACCCAAGGTCTTCGTGGCTGTTGGGGATTATGTTGATGGTGGCGTTTTGCAGATAGTTCAATTCGGGGGGCACCGGAAGCTGTCTTTGAGCCAGTACCTTGTCACCTTTCACAACAATTTTCGCTCGAAGTTCCGACACTCCTGCGGGCACTACCACTTTCAGGGCGAAATCTTTCCGGCCGTGAAAATCTCCCAGAACCTGATTGAATGCCTGAAGATGGTCGCCCTCAACGATTACTTCCGCCCCTATCAGTGCATCGCGACTGACAACCGAGCCGCCGACAAGGTAGGCGCCTCCGCCATTGGCACTTTCTCCCATACCCGAGGAACGAACGGAGAAATCGAGATCATTGTCGGCGTGCTCGTTAGCCTCCCGCGGGCGCAGCACCATGTCGCGCAACTCAACCGTTCCCGACGTGGGCTCAGGCGGGCTAGCGGCAAAAAACTGCTGCGAACCGTTTCCATCGGTTATCGCCAGCGAAGCTGGCCCTATCTTTTCTGGATCGAGGTCAAGCCAGCTCTTAACCGCGAAAGCCAAATCCACGACAACGTGATGCCATGCTCCGTCATTTATCTCCCCCACATTACCGATCGAGAACACGCCGGTTTGGTCGCCCACGATATTGAGAACGTGGCTCTCGGGATAGGAATACGGTAAACCGATGCCATACCCGATTCCCGCCTTGCCAAACATAAGATCGAAAGCAATCGGATGATTGCCCTGCACGCGGATGTGAAAATCGAATACGGGGTCTTGGGCCAGGTTGACATCGGCGTTTGCCAGAGTACAACTGCTACCGAACGCGGCATCCGGCTTCGGTTTGTCGAAGGTGAGGCGAACAACACCCGATTCGTGAGTGGCTACCATCGTTGCATCGCACGAACTCACCTCCAGATGGGACGCCGCCTGAACTGAGGCCGGGAGAAGAATACTTAAGACCACGCCAACGGTCGACGCAGATATCCGTTGCCACAAACGGCTGATCATGCTTCGTCCTCCTTCAACGTGGAAAGATATTGGACAGAGTCAAAAAACCCCAGAGCCACCGAATTACAGCACCGCTTCAGCGGAATCTTGGAGCTGGCGTTACTCCGCGCTCTCATCAAATTCGCTGAAATAAATGTGAAAATAACAAATGTCCTCAGCTAGTCTTCCCTTTACCAAGAATGTTCTTGTACAAGCGATCCAGAACTTTCAGCTGCACGGCGTTGTTGGCAGGATCGTTCTGTTTCGGCGGTTCGATCAGGTCAAAATTGCCGAATTCGTCCTTACCTCTTACTAGTAACCCGAATCCACGTACCCCGGTCTGCTTGACCTCCGGCGGAAGATAGCGGATCGCAATGCCTATCCGCGGAATCTTCGTTGTGTTGGGTTTCGAGCCGTGGACGACGGATATGTCATGCAGGGACATTTCGCCGGGCTGCAGAACTATGTCAATCGCTTGTGTCTCATCCACTTCGACCGCGATTTCCTGCCCGCGCGACAAGGCGTTGTCCGGCGCATAAGTGTCCCGCTGAGGTAAAAGAGGCGTCATGTGCGAGCGCGGTATCACTCGTAGGCAGCCATTTTCACGAGAACTGGGCGAGAGCGCGACCCAAGCCGTGGTAACTCTTGCGGGACTCAGACCCCAATAATTAGCGTCCTGGTGCCAAGACACATATTTCTTGTCCCGTGGCATCTTGACAAACCAGCCGCTATCCCAGACTAGGAGATTAGGGCCGAGTACACCTTCAACCGCGTCCAGTACGCGCGGATTTGAAACAATTTCGTACACCCAGCGCATGAAGGTGTGGGTGTGTCCGAAAATAGGTCCGTGTTTGCTTGCGGGCAGGGACTTCAGGCTCTCTGCATGATAGGCGAAGAAATCATCAAAACGCTTTCGAAACGCGGTAGCCTCGGACGGATCGAATACGCGAATGGGAAAACTGTAGCCAAGCTCGCGATATTTGCTCACGTCCTCGCCATTCAGCCGATTAAATTCAGCAACCTCCATCTGCCAACCTCCGATGACCCCCGTCAAGCAAGATTCATGAACTTTGAATTGACTGTAGTACGGTATTATGATATCCATTTATCGAGTTTGTCAAATTAGAAATAGACCCTGTAATGAGTTTGCTAGGAAAAGCCTTGTCACACAATTCGGCGCTCGCTTCGGTCCATGGTAGGCGCCTAGTAATTGCCGCAAACCGTGGGCCTTTCAGCCTAAATCGCCATCGACGGCCGAGTCTGGCGTATAGAGAAGCGAGTGGCTCGGGCTCCCGGAATGGGAGATTGTGACGATTCATATGAGTATAGTATTATTTCACCGAAACTAAGAGGATACTTGGTTAGAGAACTGGAAAAGGCGCGGCTGTTTAAGAAGAAGTTGAAACAAAACGAACTTTGCCTTGGAGCGCAGATTGCACTGTCGGATCCGGTCGTCCCTGAGATTTTCGGACGCGCCGGATTTGATTGGCTCATCCTTGATACGGAGCATTCGGCGCAGAGCCCTCTTACCGTCAAGGCGATGTTGCAAGCCGCAACCGCCACTGACGCCGTTGCGCTGGCCCGACCCCTGCGGCTCGATCCGGACGAGATTCGGCGTTTCCTGGACCTTGGCTCTCCCGGCGTGTTCTGCCCATTTATCAATAGTAAGGCAGACGCTTTGCTCCTCGTCAGCGCATGCCGATACCCACCAGCCGGAATTCGGGGATGGGGACCCCGCCGTGCGGCCGGCTACGGATTTGACACTGTGGAGTACATGGCCACCGCGAACGATTCGATGATTTGCATCCCAATCATTGAATCCCGTGAGGCGGTTGAGCACATTGATGAAATCGTCAGTGTAGACGGCATTGACGGCATCTCAATCGGACCCATGGATCTCTCAATTTCCTTAGGTTGTTTTCAGCAGTTCACGAATGCCACATATGTGGATGCCGTTGAGAAAGTCCGGGCTGCGTGCAAACGACATAGCAAAGCAATGGGAACAGGATGCTATAGCGAAGAGCATGCGCGGGCATGCATTGAAGCAGGAGATTCCCTTCTGCTTGTGGCTGGGGATGACTTATTCCTGGCCTCGGAAGCGAAACGGCATGTGGAGGGACTGCGGCCGGCAGGAGAAAGGCGAACGGTCCAGCAATGAGAATAGTAAAGGTGCTTTATCTCCCTCCGCCTCCACATATGCGGCAGCCGTGGGAGAATGATGTAATCGCGGCCGTGAACCGCCATGAACTCCGGATATTCGATCCCAAGCTTCCGTTGGAGGCGCAGTTTCGTGACGTTGAGGTGGTGATCGATCATGGCGGATCCATGGGTACACGAGCCATGGCGGATGTCGCCCACTCAGTGAAGCTTTGGCAAGTCCTGGGAAATGGCATGGATCATTTCGAACTGGAATATTGGCGCGCAAAAGGCATCCAGGTAGCGAATTGCCCAGGAGAGCTGACGGGAGTTCCCCTGGCAGAATTGGCGTTCATGTTCATGCTTCAGCTGGCGAGGGGGTGGCATGACAGCCAGCAGAACCTCCAAAATGACGTTATGTACGTTCCCTTTGGCATGGAGCTCTATGGGCGAACGTTAGGCTTAGTGGGCTTTGGAGCTACTGCCCGCCAGGTGGCGCAGCGGGCCCGGGCTTTCGGCATGCGCACAAGCGCGATTGACATTCGCCAGGTTTCCGAGGCGGAGCAGGCCGAATATGGGGTCGGCTGGGTTCGTAGTCCAGAATATCTGGATGAGTTGCTCGCGCAGAGCGATTTCGTTTCCCTGCATCTGCACTTGACCCCTGAAACACAGCACATTATTGATGCACGCCGCATGTCTCTCATGAAACGGGGTGCGATTCTGATCAACGTGTCGCGGGCTGATCTGGTGGATGAGGAAGCCCTCATCTCGGCTTTACGCAGCAAGCGGCTTGGTGGTGCCGGTATGGACGTCTTCCACAAAGAGCCACCTGGCCGCGATCATCCGCTGCTTGCCATGTCCAATGTCGTCGGCACACCCCACCTGGCCGGACACACGGGCGGAACCTCGCGGCGGCGCGCCGCATTCGCTGCGGAAAACGTAGATCGCGTGGCCAGAGGTGAAGCGCCGCTCGCTCTGATCGAGAAAAGAAGCAACGTCGCTAACTTCGCGGATCACTCGGAGACGTTGAAGCGCCTCAACGTAAATGTGTAAGGTGTACCGAACAAGCTAATCTGTCCCCGTGGTCCAGAGCACACTGTCATCGCCCACAGGCGCGGCCTCGGGGTGTGATCAGCCGTTCAGTGGCGCCTTTAGGAACCTTACGGCGTCAGCGAGTGGATGTACCCACGATGACCGATAGGCTACAGCCCTCCACCGACTCAAATCCGCGATTCTATACTCTCTACGTGGCTTTCGTGGCTGCGATTGGGGGATTTCTATTCGGCTACGATCTGGTCATCATTTCAGGGGCTCAGATTTTCCTCCGCCAGCAATTTGCGTTGACCCCCGAACAGCTCGGCTTTGCCACGAGCAGTGCGCTATTTGGCTGCATCGGAGGTCCGTTCCTTGGGGCATGGATCTGCGATGCTTTTGGCCGAAAGGCCGCACTCTTAACCTCCGCAATTCTATTTATTACAGGGGCGATCGGCACAGCACTCGCACCTGATATCACCGTCTTCAATATCTTCCGCGTTCTGGGAGGCGTAGGGATTGGCTTCGCCTCTCTCGCCTCCCCCATGTATATAGCAGAGATAGCGCCGGCGCCCAGTCGAGGCCGCCTAGGGCTGATGTATCAACTGGCCATCACAATAGGCGCCGTTATGGCGACAATTGTGTCGTACTTTCTCGCCAGGACTGTAGCGCCGGACTTAGCCTGGCGCTGGATGTTCGCTTCTGTAGTTGTACCTGTGGTGATTTTCTGCCTCCTACTCATTCCCGTTCCGCCCAGTCCTCGATGGCTAGCGGAAAGGCGACGATCCGATGAAGCGCTGGCTGTTTTGACGCGAATCAGTGGAGCAGAGCGAGGACGTCGGGAGTTGGCAGAAATCGAAGCCAGCCTGCACCAGGAGAGCGGGACCATTCGCGAACTCCTTGAACCAGGCATGCGGGCGGCACTGGCAATCGGCCTCGTGCTGGCGGTTCTGGGCAACTGGACGGGCTGGACCGCAATGTCTTTGTACATGCCCACATTGTTTCAGGAAGCAGGTTTCGTGAAACCCAGCGATGCCATCGCCCAGAACGTCCTGGTCATGGGCGCCACAGTCCTGCTTACAATAGTCTCGATCTGCCTGGTGGACCGCGTCGGAAGGCGTCCGCTTTGGATCGGCTGTTCGGCTGCCATGTGCGTGTGCCTGATTTTGGCCGGCATCGTTTTTCATCTCCACTTGACCGGCTCTATCGTGGTGGCGGCCATTTTCCTTTGCGCCGCCCCTCATGCGATTGGCCTGGGCCCCCTGCCCTGGCTGATGATGTCGGAGATCTACCCCACACGTATACGGGCAAAAGCGGTCAGCCTTTGTACCACTGTGCTGTGGATAGCGGGCTTCAGCGCTCCATTCGCGTTCCCGCTGATGGAATCCCTGTCGCTGCGCGCGGTGCATAGTGTCGCGGGCGTTTTTTGGTTTTACTCACTCGTTTGTGTGTTTTCTCTAGTCTGGGGCTATAAGTTTCTTCCCGAAACCCGAGGGCGAACGTTGGAAAATGTGGCAGATTCGTGGAAGGTGAGGGAGGCCGTGGACGTCCCCAAGTGAAATCATTGCCCGTGCCGTTTTGGCATCACCTGCCGGATGAGCGAATCGACTAATGCAACTCGACATCGAAGACTTTGATGCCTTGCGACCTTATCTGACCCAGCGGTTCAAGCGGGAGCCCGTTGCTTTTAAGAAGTTGCTCGGAGGCGTATCGAATCGTACCGTTCAGGTCACCTGGCGAGATGGCGGTGGCTGCGTAATCAAGCAAGCGCTGGCTAAGTTGCGGGTTAAGGAAGACTGGTTTAGCAGCCTGGAGAGAATCCATGTCGAAGCCAGCGCTTTGCGGTGGCTGAACCGCCTTGCCCCGGCCGGAACCACCCCCGGATTCCTCTTCGAGGATGTAGAGAATCATCTGATGGCGATGCAGCCAGTTCCCGACCCCCACGAAAATTGGAAATCTCAGCTACTCTCGGGAGATGTCCTTCTCCGCCATTTCGAGCAGTTTGGTTTTTTGCTGGGGACGATACAGCGCAAGTCTTCGCAGTTGAGAACGGAACTTTGTCCGGTGTTTGCGGACACCAGATACTTCGAAAGCCTGAGGCTTGAGCCATACTATCTCTTTACTGCTCAGAAGATCCCTGCGGTAGGCGACTTTCTGCGGGCTCTGTCGGAAGAAACACTCTCCCACAAACTTAGCTTGGTGCACGGTGATTTCAGTCCGAAGAACACACTGGTCTATCAAGGTAAACTCGTTTTGCTGGACTATGAGGTTGTTCACTTTGGAGATCCAGCTTTCGACGTAGGGTTTGCTCTGACGCACTTCCTTAGCAAAGCGAATCACCTGCAGCCGCATCGGAGAACGTTGATGGCAGCGGCCACTGTGTTCTGGGAAGCGTATCTCGGTGAGGTTGCATCTCTTGGATGGGATGGCTTTGAGCCGCGGGCTGTGCGTCATGCATTGGCCTGCCTCCTGGCGCGCGTAGAAGGAAAGTCGCCGCTGGAGTACTTAACGGCGCCACAGGCTGCCTGCCAACGCCAGGCGACGTTGCGCTTGATTGCTCATACGCCTCCCTCCATAAGCAGGCTGATCGAAGAATTTCATCAGGGACTGGGAATGCATGCCAATCATTGAACGTCTTTCCGGCCGTGAAATCCTCGACAGCCGTGGCAAGCCTACGGTACTGGCAACTTGTGTCCTCGCAGACGGAGTCTGCGCCTCGGCGTCGGTTCCCTCGGGGGCATCGACTGGTACGGCAGAGGCTGTTGAGCTCAGAGACGGAGATCCCAAGCGATACCGCGGCCAAGGTTGCCGTCGCGCGGCGGAGAATATTAGCGGAGAACTGAACCGCGCATTATCGACCCTCGAGTTCGGCGATCAGAGTGAATTCGATCTAGCCATGATCGCGCTGGATGGAACTCCGACAAAGTTGCGCCTCGGCGCGAACGCTATCCTGGCCGTGTCGCTCGCGTTTGCGCGAGCCTGTGCAGTGCAGGCCCGTGTTGCCCTCTACGAACACTTCGCCGGCATGGTTGGTGCCCGGCCTCAAAGTCTTCCGCGACTGGCGATCAATCTTTTCAGCGGAGGCAAGCATGCGGGACAACAGATTTCTATTCAGGATGTTCTAATCGTTCCCATGTCCGCGGCAACCGTCGATGCTGCGCTGGTTGCGGCGTTTGACGTTTACCAGAAGGCCGCCGAACTCATGTTTCAGAAGTACGGCATGAGGTTGCTCACCGCCGATGAAGGGGGGCTAGCTCCTCCCTTCCAGACTGTGGATGAAATGTTCAGTCTTGCAATTGAGGCAATCAGGCAGGCAGGTTACGAGCCAGGCAGAGATATTGCTCTGGCGGTGGATGTCGCCGCGTCCCACTTTTTCGAGAATCAGCGGTACATGATCGACTCCCAAATGCTGGACAGCGCTGAAATGATCAAAACCATCGTCGGCTGGCTGGATCGCTTTCCGGTCATCAGCGTGGAAGATGGTTTGGCGGAGAACGACTGGGAGAATTGGCCGAAGCTTCGGGCCGCGATTGCCGGCCGGGCGCTGACACTGGGCGATGACCTCTTATGCACCAATCCCGAACGCATTCAGCGAGCGGTGGCACTCAATGCCTGCGACGCGCTGTTGCTAAAGGTGAATCAAATCGGAACTCTCACCGAAGCCGCCGCAGCTTGTAAGCAAGCGCGCGCGGCGGGATGGTCGGTGACTTTGAGCGTTCGCAGTGGTGAGACCGAAGACAACTGGGCGGCGGACCTGGCGGTCGGTTGGGCGGCGGAGCAATTCAAGAACGGTTCCATCCGGCAATCGGAACGGCTGGCAAAATATAACCGCCTGCTGGAGATCGCGGGTGCGACAGGTTGGCAGCTTCGCCAATGGCCAAAAGGCCGTTAAATCGCCCCTCTCTCAATGATCTGGTCAGAACTCCAATTCACCCTCGCTGGTCACCGCTCGCAAAGGACGATGATCACTGAACAGAATTGCCTTCAGTTGAAGCGTCCGGCTCTCGCCGGCCGGCAAGGTCAACTGTGTGTGTGTTTTTTCGATTGCATCGAGCAGGCCATGTCCGAACAGACTGGTGGCCGGCTCCAAAGCTGTAGCATAGGTTTTTGCGAAGTGAGGAAAATCGCGATGACCACCAGTCTCCTGCCACAAGCACATATACCTCATAAGCTCTCCATTCCAGCACAAGGCCACACCGAGAGGAATCTCGGGATTCACCATCGCGCACCATGGCTGCTCGAAGTCTTCGAGAAACACAAGGCGCGAGAAGCCACTTCCAGCCGCGGGGATTCGGGACAAATCCACTCGACCTCCTCTCCTCGCTGTCACGAACGGCCATTCGAAGACTTTGCCGAGCGGCAGATCGTTCGCCGGAACATCGTACGAGTCGTCAGTATGGATAAAGCGCGCTCCGGTATAGATTCGCGATTGGGGCGAGAGCAGCGGCGCTCCGAAGACCGGGTGATGCGCCCACATGCAGTCAACCGCTTCATCCGAGCGGTTGCTCACGGTTTCGGCGATCGCCAACTCCGGGCGTGCTCCGCTCAGGGTGAGTCTGCGCTTTATCGCTAACGGAAGGCACGAGAGCTCCGTCGAAACTTCAACCTCGACATCCGCCGCCCCGCACACCTCTGATTCAAGCCGCCAGGGACGGCGAGCCGCCTCACCGTGGAAGTCGAGCACAGCGTCGCGATACCTGACGACGGGGCCGAAATTAGGCAGAATCGTTTGCCAGCCACCACGGTAAAAGTGCATCCACTGGGCGTATGAATCGCCCGCCGGAGTTGGCCCCACGCCCGGCTCCCGCACCGGATAGGGCACCTTCCAAAGCACGTCCGTTCCCGTTTGCTTGTGCGTCAACTCGAGAATGTCGGCGCCCTGGTCGAGCAGAATAGTCACCACAAGAGACGCAGTCTCTAGACGGATGGCTCGGAGCGTACGGCCGAGCGTCAGATGAGTGATACTATTTCTTTTGGTCGTGCTCATGGGACAGGGTTGTGTACCGCGGTTAGACCTCCGTCCACAACGATGGCTTGTCCCGTGACATACGAAGACATGTCGGAGGCCAAGAAAAGCGCCACTGAGGCGACCTCCTCCGGAGTAGCGTTCCTGCGGAGTGGACACTCCAAGGCAATCTTGGCACGTTCTTCTTCGCTGACACTGTCCCAAAGGCCTGTCAGAACCGCGCCTGGCAAAATGCTGTTGACCCTGACCTGTGGTGCGAAATCCGCTGCCATAGAACGGGTGAGAGCATCCAGACCGCCTTTGGAGGCCTGGTAAGCGGCATGTCGTCTATAACCGCGGATCGCATGGACAGAGCTGGTGATAATGAATGATCCAGAGCCCTTTTTCACCATGGCGGGAAGAACGCGGTGTCCGATCATCCAGGTGGCTTTCAAACAGACTGCGAGCGTGGCATCCCATTCCTGCTCGGAGATCTCTGCCGCCGTGCCCAAAGTAAAAGACGCAGCATTGCTGAACACTATGTCGGGAGTACCCCAGCTTTTCTCCGCCGTCTGAACCATCCGTTCTACCTCCCGTATTTGGCCAATGTCGGCGGCCACTGCAATTGCCCGACCGCCGTGAGAGACAATATCGGCCACCGTACGATTCAGTGGTTCTTCCCGCACGTCAGCCAGCAGCACACTGGCGCCCTGACGGGCGAAGAGCTGTGCCGTCGCGCGTCCGATACCTGAGGCGGCTCCGGTCACGATCGCGCTCTTACCTTGGAGTAGATTTTCGATGCTCACTGTGCGTATTTTCCTGAGGTCACACCCAAACCGATTAGAACATAAAGATGCGCACCATCTGTAGAACCCAACGTCGTGCTATCGGTCTCTGGTTCTAGGAAACAGTTCTAGGAAAACCGGGTGCGCTTCCACAAGAGATATCCACATCCGAAGAGCGATATCAACATCGCCGCGCTCATGACGGCAACCCATCGCAGGTCAATCGGGAACGGAACCCGAGTGCTGTCTTTGGCAAGCGCGACGAATACTCCTACGGCAAGGATCAGTATGAGGAAATCCCACCAGCGACGGCTGGAGACCCTGCTCGAAAGAGGATCATCGCCCGCCAAAGAAGCTTCAACTTGAGTGTGATCCATTCCATAGCGTTCGCATTCCCGCTTGCTGGCAAGCGATCTCGACAAATGTTCCTTCGCTGGAGCGGCAGCAAAACTGATAGCCAGCGCCCCCAGGATCATCACCGCGGAACCTCCAATGACCAAAATGCGAACCAGGGTGCCCTTCCCGGCGAATTCTCCGAAGACCAGTGCCCCCCAAGCCAGCCCCCAAATCTGATTGGTGTTCATAAGAGGGACCGCGCGTCCAATTCCCACATATTTTGCTGCATACTGTGCAAACAGATCTCCCACCACCCAGCAGAACCCTCCGAGGAACATCCAAAACAAGGCGGGCCGCGCCAGCACGATTTTGTGCGCCAGCTCCCGGGGACCTCCCTCGAAAACCAGCGCCAGGGTAGTCATCGTGACAAGTTCGCCGATAGTGAACACCGTTACGAACGAAAGCGGATTCATGCCGCTGATGTATGCTTTTCGATAAGGCAAGAACATTGTGCCCCAGAGCACGGCCGCGCCAATGGCGACCAGAATCCCGGACCAGCTGTGATGTCCGCTGGCAGCGCCGCGCAAGAATGAGGCGTAGGCCAGAATGATGGCGCCGACAAGTATCGCCGCAGTGCCACCCAGCACCTTCATCAAAACCGAAACGCCTGCCCCGCGCAGTTCGTAAAAGAAAAGCCAGCCCCAGAGGAGGCCAACTAACGCGTCCGTATTCCACAGCGGAAACGCAATGGCCAGTCCGACATCTCGAACCGCGACCGTTCCCAATGTATTGGCTACCGCCCAGAGTGCTCCGCCAAGCAATGCCCAGATAATCAGATGCTTCTTCTCACGCAAATCGTGGAATACGTAGCCGGTGCCCTTCAAGAGCGTGGGAATCGTCCAGCGGCCGGTGAAAACGCCGCTTACCATGGCGAACGAGAGCAAGACCGGCGAAAAACCGCCGGTCACGAATTTTGTCGGTGCTTCAGCCGCTCCCATCCATACTCCCGCGGCGAAACCCGTCAACACGCCTAGCCTGTGGAGAGACCGGGAGCGATTGCTGACAGCTGCAACGACTTCAACGGTTTGCTCTGCCATAGTTTTGTGATTAGTGGAATATGGCTAACAGGGCAATGCCGAATGCCAGGGCAACAAGAGGCACCCAGAAGTGAAGGTCAGTCAAGATCACGACGATGCCATTTCTCTTTTTCACTAAGACCTTTCACGCAAGTTTCCAGTGAAGCTTCGGTTCCGACCTATTGCGATTTCCGGGAAGGCATCACCGGCAAGATGACGGCAGAAGGGTGATCGCGGTCGTGGAACACCATGTTGGTCGCTTTCACCATATGCGTGCTCGTCCCAGGATTCTCGCCGGTGTTCAGGTTGCGATTAAAACGTGGGAAGTTGCTGCTCGAAATCTCCAGCCGGATGCGATGGCCAGACTTGAACACATTGCTGGTCGCTAACAGATCAAGGCTTAGGCGATAAATCTCGCCTGGGTTCATCAACTCCTCGCTGTCCGCGGAATTTCGGTAGCGGGCACGCAGGATTCCGTCCGTCAGGTTTTCCGCGAATCCGTTCGGCCAAACGTCAACCAGCTTGGCAGTGAAATCCGTGTCCTCGGCAGAGGACGAAACATAAAGATCCACGGTCACCGGCCCGGTGGCTTCTACATCTTCCTGCAGCACGGGTGTCGAATATACAAGAACGTCATCCCGCGACTCGTTGGGCCGCTGGTCGAATGGACCTGGCGGAAAATGCTGCGGATCACAACAGAGATTTCCGCCGTTGGTGGGCACAGGATCAGCTGGATCGTACACGAAGTGTTCAGGCGCCTCGGCTGAAGGCCGCTCGGTACTTAGGTTTCCATCGCCGCTAAGAGTATTGGCCGCGCCCTTGGCATGCAAGTAGTACTGAGTAGCCACCGCTTCCGGGGGAGGCCAGCTGTCAGCTTCTGCCCACTCATTGCGGCCCATCACGAAGTACCTCACCGGCCGCTCGTGCTCCATCCCATTAGCGATGCCCTTAAGCAGGTAGTCATACCAACGGAGAACCAGCTCAGTGACCGGAACAAATTTCGCGGCTTCTGGCCCAAAGTCCACGGCTCCGATTTTTCTGCCCTCGCTGAGGTGCGATCCCACCATCACATACAGCCGCTGCCCCCGCCGCGCCGCTTCGGTACCTCCGTGATTCTTTATGCCTTCGTAATTGCGCAGCGTGCCGCCGAGAAAGATGTCATACCATTTGGTATAGAAAAACGCCGGCACGGTTACTTGCGGATAGTGCTCCTCAATGGAAACCTGCTTCCAGTAGTCATCGTCGCTGGGGTGGGCCAGCCAATCCTTAAAATAGGGAGCCGGATCTTCGATCGCTGCAGGCGGTAGCTGCGTGTAGCCGGAAATCGGAAGGTTCTGGAATCGATCCAGCGGAGAAATAGCCTTAAGCACGTTTCGGTTCAACGTATCGAGTAGCAGCGTCGAAAGCCAGGTTTGGCTGAACCAAAGTTCAAAGGCCCCTCCCTGGTAGACCCATCCGTTGTGGTAGTCGCCAGCCGTCAAATAAGGAAACAATCCTGCCAGATGCGGGGGCGCGACCATGGCGGCGCGTATTTGGGCAATGCCTTCTCCCGAGCCGCCAAACATTCCTACCTTACCGTTAGAAAAAGGCAGATTCGCCGCCCACTCCACGGTGTCATAACCATCATTCCCATCGTACTTGAAGGGATACCAATCGCCTTCCGAACCAAACCGTCCTCGAGAATCCTGAACAATTACAACGTAGCCACGCGCGGCCGCTTCGAAGTCGAAGTCTTGAGGAAAATCCGAGCTGGAGTAGCGATTGTACGGCGTGCGCTGCAGCAACACAGGGAACTTGCCGGGGTCCTTGGGACGGTAAATGTCAGCTTGCAAGGTGACACCATCTCGCATCCTGACCCTGACATTGCGTTCGACCACTACCTGAAAAGCTTCAGCCGCCCAGCAGCTGCCAACTAGGAGAAGCACGCTGACAATGACTTCAATCGCAAGAAGAGCACGCTTCGTGCGTTCATGCAAATGATTACTTGAAGTTCTCCCTTCCGCGGACGAGATTGGCTGGGAAAAGTACTTCCAGGGAAATACGTGAGTTCGCCGGTTCACCATGGTCTGAAATGTCACTCGCAGTCTTGACTTCGAAAAACACAATAATGCCGTCAGAGGTGCAAGGCCTGTCGGTCAGACTTTTGTTTTTTCACGTTTGTTAGCCCCCGTCCAGCTAAAACCAAAACTTTTCGACCGTAAGCCGCTTCAACGGCTGGAACTCGGATACCGGCCAACCTGGTTGATGCGTTGTTGCGATGGCTGCGTCAGGCCGTTTCGTGCGGCACGGCCTGACGCAGCGGGGGGGCTCCGTTCAGAAAATGAATCGGGCGTTCAGCTGAATCAGCCTAGGTGCTGATGCCGCCGAGAAAGTTCCGAACGTAGCTGAATTATTGATGTCCGTCCCCAGCCCTGAAAAGTAGTGCCGGTTGAGAACATTGAAGAAGTACATGCCGAACTTGAAATTGACCTTCTCCGTGAGCTCGAAATTCTTACTCACCGAGAGGTCCTCGTTGGCGTAGCCGCAACTCCTCGCGTTGGTTGTATTAATATCGCCCATCGTGAATGGGGCCGGAGTAGAAAAGGCATTGCTGTTGAGGTACCGCGCAGACGTGCCGGGAACGGTGGAAGCACAGCTAGTTCCGGTTAGCATCGAAACCCCGGGATTCAAAACCGGCCACACATTCTGGACGCCCGGATTCGTTGCCTCTGTTGTAACAACTATCGGTGTCCCACTGTGGTAGGTGTTAATTCCGGCTACATCCCAGCCTCCCACCACTTCCTGCATAAACCCGGAGGCGCCGCCGAGAAACTTCTTGCCCCTGCCAAAGGGCAAAGCGTAGTCGTAGCTGAGGATTACTACCTGCGGTTCATCAACCGGAGCGAGCTGATGCGCTTGTTGATGGTACATGCCTTCCTGGAATTGGCCTGCCGAGAACGTCTTGGATACGGTGTAATCCAGGAGCATGCTCAGGCCACTGGTACCGAATCGCTTCTGCAAACTGAAGTGGCCCGCGTTATACTCCTGGTAGCCAGCGGGGATATTATTGTGAGTTATGTCAAGGTACTGGGGAAACGGTCTCAGCGCCTGGGCGACACTACCTGTGAAACCAGCATAAGGAGGCGTGATACCAGCTGCGGCCGCCTGCGGCGAGTTAATATCAGCGTCCAACACTGACCCCAACGAGAGGTCTTTTAGTGGTATTTGATTTATAGACGGATAGGGCACGTTGTAGATGTAAAACAGGCCATGGGTGAACTTGCCCAGATATTCGGCTTTCGCGCTAAAGCCCCAAGGCAAGGATCGCTCAAAGCTCAAGCCCATAGCTTGGGTCCGGCCGTTCTCATTTATCTTTGGGTTAAATTCCGCTACTGCATTTCCATTCTCAACAGTAGTGGTGTAGTTAGGAGCCACAGTACCCTTGAAACCCTGATCCCAGTCAAAGGCAGAAGTTACGCCGTTATTCGTAGAAGCGGGTGTCGCAACAGGAAATGCTCCATACGTAGGCCAATTTCCCCATAGGGCGAACCCTGGAACGTCAATAATCCCATAGTAGGCCCGGATAACACTTTGGTCGTTAATTCTGTAGGTGATGCCCAGACGGGGATCGAACAACTTGTAGTTTGGATTGACGATGTAGGTCAAGCCGTTGGAAGGAGCATGATTCTTTCCCCAAAAAACAACTGCGCCCGGGAGTCCTCCGGCCCCAGGATTGGGTAAGTTGGGATCGAAAGAGGAAAAGTTGTCGCTGTGCTCATACGGGTATCTGACACCGTCCCAACGAATTCCATAGTTGATGGTTAAGTGGGAGGTTACCCGCCACTGATCCTGCGCATAAGCGCCAAAGCCGGAGTCGGAAGTTCGGACATACTGAGGAGCTTCCAGCGTCGCGTTATCGACTTGGCCCAAGAGAAAACTCGAATAGCCGTATCCGGTACCGGAATATCCCGGTAGCCCCGTTTCCAACGGAGAGAAGTTGTATGAACCCGCCGAATAGAAAGCAAAGGGGTTGAGCGAGATCACGTTCTTAACGTAGTCCCCGCCGAACTTGAAGGTATGCGAACCCTTCGCCCACGTTAGATTTGTCCCAAGAATCGGAAAAGCAAACTGTGGATTATTGTAGAGCCAGCCGAAGCCGAAGCCGGTGGTTTGCGTAATGTTGACTACCGGAAGCTGCGGATTAACCCCTCCTGTCAGCCCCGCTGCCTGAGAAGCGGTTGCGGACGGGCTGGTGCCATTATCCAAAGAGCTTCCTATATAACTTCCCGTGATATAGAAGTTATAGACCAACGACGGAGTGATCGCGTAGTTGTAGCCGAACCGCCCACGATAAAAGCGATAGGGATCGTTGATTGTCGGCGTGAGTAAGGGCTTGAACTCCGGGATGCCGGTAATGCCAGGATTGTAAACCGGGTCCCCATCCATGGCCATCAGTAGGTTCTGTTTTCCCTGATCGAACTGATGATCTATGCGAATGGACAATTTGTCGGCCCTCAGGGGAGCAGGTGCCGCCGCGCCTACCCAATTGTTCTGGGTTCCCGCAAGTGTGGGGTTGGGATAGCCAGCCTCCAAGAACTTCGAGACCGAACTGAACTGGGTAGAACAGATGGTATTTAGCACACCGTTGCAGTCGAAGGGATCCCGGACGATTGCTCCGCCAGCTACGGTACGAGTCGTTGAGGGGTCATAAATCTCACCAGAATAAATCGGCCTTGCTAGAGCATCTGTTCCTATTTGTCCACCCAGGAGCCCGCTGAAATCGCCAATCTGCATCGCGGCCGTCGGCACAGTGCCTACAATACCGGCGGCAGTGTTTGTGTATCGATAAAAATCCAACGACGCGTAAAAGAAAGTCTTGCCCTTGCGGATGGGGCCCCCGAGCGTGAAGCCAAACTCGTTTTGGCGCTCCGAACTCGCCTGGGTAGCAAGATAATTCTTGGAGTCTAGGACATTGTTACCGAAATATTCATACACGCTCCCATGGAGGTGGTTGGTCCCAGACTTGGTAATCAGAGAAACTTCCGCCCCACTGTTCCACGCGGATTCCGCATTGAAATTCGAGGCCAACCGAAGCTCCTGGATGGCATCTGGAACTATCGTGTACTGGTCTCCGAGGGGTATAAAGTATCGGGTGGCTGCGCTCATGCCATCGATCGTATAGCCCGCATACGACTGCGTGGACCCATTGCCACCGGAACCGGCAATCGCAGCGCCTCCAAAATTGCCCTTGTCGTTAGAATTGCTTGTGTTGCCAGTGCTAATCGCTGACATGGTAGCCAGGAAAGCCAGCGAACTGCGCGGCGATCCTCCTAACTCCAACGGCAGATTCTTGATTTCATCCGACGTCGTCGTCGTGCCCATGACCGAGGTCGTTGTGTCGAGGTGATCAGCATTGCTGATGACGTCAACCGTTTCGCTGACCGAGCCGACCGCCAGGTTCACGTCATACGTGAGAACTTGACCGGTAACCATTTGGATGTTTGGGTTCCGCCAGGTTCTGAATCCCGGAGCCGTCACAGTTAGGGAATAGTTTCCTAACTGCAAAGCACCATTGCTGACGAGATATACGCCAGTATCATTCGTATTGGTTTTCGTCTCTTCCCCCGTCGCTAGATCGAGGGCTACAACGCTCGCCCCGACCACAGGATTCCCGGCAGGATCCCTGACCGTTCCCGTAATACCTACAGCCGTCACCTGGGCATAGAGTGGGAGGGCACATAGTATGGCTAAGAGCAGACAGCTCAGACCAGGGGCGAGTCTGAAGACTCGCGACTGGCAATTGGGATTCCACGCGAGTCTCCCAAAGCGAGCATACTGCTGGAATAGGGCTGACTTCCAGATGGATTTTGCGAATAAGGCTTTCCCGCTAATGTTAGACCCAAGCAAGCCCTCCAAGCACGAGACCGCCATGGCTACGACCTTTCTAGGACGTCGAGGTCCTATACAGCGAATGCCCGACCGTGGTCTTGCCCACTCGATACAGAGGACAGGCCATTTCCGCACCGGACATTCCGAATCCAACCATCGTGGTGTTTATAATATGGTATTAATGTTTGTCAAGGCATTTCTTGTTGCCGTGCAAAAAAGAAGAATCGCCGTGTACAAATAGAAGGTTTTGAGCTTTGCATCCTGGATCTCGGACCGCGCCCTGCTAGGCTCCGTCGATTGTCAGGTAACACGATAACATGTCTATTTATCTTTAGTATGCATAGAAAATGCGACTCTGTCCATTTCGATAGTCTCCAGCCCGCGGAGCCGACATTCGGCTCTCGCGGCAAAGGCTCTCGACGAGGGAGGCCACGTTGCGCCTAGCTGAGGTTGTTGGATCGAGTCAGGTGGATAAATCTTACGATGGTATGATAGTTTAACAACAGCTTCGCTGCTGCGCCCCCCTACAGCTCGACATGCTACCCGGCGGACTCAGCCGAAGGGCGAACTTTCTCCGAGCAAGACGGCAGACATTTCTAGCTTTTCCGATCATGGTTGTTCCCACGCTTTGTCTGGTTCGGCGCCAATCCTCGCATGCCCAACCAAACAGCAGGGGTTTACCCGAACGCTCACGGAGTCTCTTGTGCAGGTTCTTTGCCGACCTGAAAGAAGATCTGGCCCTTTTCGGTCCGTAGGCGATAGGTGGGCAGCTTCTTTTCGGGGTAGGCGATGCATTGTCCGCTGGTGACGTTAAATTCCAGTGAATGCCACGGGCAGACGATGATTTCCCCATCCTGAACCCACTCAGGCTTCCATGACGTTTCCTGACTGGCCCGTACGGTTCCGCTCACAGCGCCCCGACACAAAGGCCCGTTCTGATGAAAGCAGATGTTGGGAACCGCGTAGAAACTCCCACGGACGTTAAAAACGCCGATTTCTTTCCCTGCCACGCTGACAACCTTGTGAGAGCCCTCCGGCAGCTCATCTGAATTGGCCACGAAAACTTCGCTGCTCATCGCTTCACTCCCTCGAGATTCAAGAGCCGCAGCGCATTCGTCCCCAAAATCTTGCGGCGTACTTGATCGGAAACTGGAATTTGTAGCACCTTGCTGGGGTGGTCAAAATCGTGATGCGGCCAATCCGAAGAAAAAATCACCGAGTCCTCGCCGTTGAATAACGACAAGAACGTGGCCATATCCTTGAGATTTGCCGGTTCTTCGATGGGCTGGGTTGAAAAGAACATCTCTCGGATGTAGAGACTGGGACGGTCGGTGTAGAAGGGCACATCCCGCCGCCGTTCGTTGTACTCCTTATCAATCCGAAGCATAATCCATGGCACCCAGCCGATGCCAGCTTCGGTAAAAGCAATCCTGAGCTTGGGAAAGCGCACCGGGACTCCAGTTTCGATCATGCTGAGCAAGTTGGCGATACACGAAAAGGGGTGCGCCAGAACATGAGCTGAGAATTGCGTGCTGAAGCCTTGCATGTTGAACGGAAAAGCAGGATGGATTGAAGTTACGCTATGAAAGAATACGGCCAGATTGGTCTCCTGTGCAGCTTCGAACACAGGATCGTAACGGCGATTACCCCAAAGAGGATCTACCATCGCCGTGGGAAGATATACCCCTTTGATGTGCTTGTGCTTGGCGTAGTGCCGGATTTCTGCCGCCGCGGCGATCGGGTCGTGATGAGGCGCTAGGACCACTCCCTTCAGTCCGTTGTCTTCTGTCAGCCACTCCTCCGTCAGCCAGCGGTTATAGGCCTTGGCCAACGCCACCGCATAATCCACGCGCTGCAACGCGGCATGGAAGAGGAAGAAATCCGGAAACAGAACACCAATATCGACCCCGAGGTCATCGAGATCCTTTCGCATCTCCTTGGCGGAGGTCACAGTTTTGCGTCGTTTCCCTGTGCTGTCTGGAAACATGGGCCAGGGCGCCATCGCCTGTGCGAAGCCGGCAATATTCAAGTAAACCGGTGGCACCTGGCTCAACGACTCAAGTGATTTGCGCCAGGGCATCTCGCAATAAGGCGCGAGTGCGGCTGGAGTCTCGTTGACGTGGACATCCACATCCACAATAAGCATGTCTTTGAGCTTTTGCTTGGGCCCACGGCCTTCAAGCGTGTTGTCGTTTGTCGAGGTTTTCATAATCCCCTTGTGTTGCCTTAATCTCGTATTGCCTCAATCGGCCTCTGCCACAGCGGGGGCGAAACGCCGCCCCACCTTCCTACCGAACCAGTCGAGAGCGGCAGCTAACAGAATGAGGGCGCCGGTAGCTACGTCCTTCCACTGCTGGGACAGGCCCAGAAGAACCAGTCCGCTGCTCAGCATGCCAATAATGACGGCTCCGACGAGACTGCCATAGATACTGCCGCGACCTCCCTGCAGAGCCGTTCCTCCCAGAATCACGGCCGCAATCACGCCAAACTCCAGACCGGTACCAGTGATCGGAGCGGCCACCTGCAGCCAGCCGAACAGGAGGGCTCCACTCAATCCGCAGAGCGCTCCCATGGACACAAAACACCAGAACTTGATACGGCGAGTATTGATTCCCCAATTGCGCGCCGCTTCCTGGTCTCCGCCGGTGGCGAATACGTGACAGCCGAATTTGGTTCGGGTCAAAATAACTCCGCCAGCAATGACGATCACCATCATCCAGACAATTAACCAAGGGAATGCTCCCCCGATATAACCGCCGCTCGCGGCATAGAAAGAACCAGAGCCTTCGACCTCGGACGGCCGTTCTCCCGAAGCCAGAAGGCTGGCACTGCGATAAGCGACCATCTCCGCCAAAGTAACCACAAATGAGGGGATTCCGATCTTGGTGACTATCAGACCGGTATTCGCGCCGATCAGCGCACCCAGCGCGATGACTGCCAGCATTCCTTCCCAGGGATTCCAACCGTAGCGGCCCACCAAAATCCCCATCACCACCGTCAGGAAGCCGTAAATCGAGCCGATCGCAATGTCGATTTCGCCGACCGCGAAAAGTAATGTCATACCCACAGACAGAATTCCCAGGATAGCGATCTGGCGGAGTGTGTTGAGCAAGTTCTCGACCGTAAAAAAACGATCCACCGAAAAACTGAAGATCGCAAAGATGGTCATTCCGGTCAGAGTAATGACGAATGTACGATTCAGTACAACTCGACGGAGGCCGTCTGGCTCTTGAAATATTCCCAACGCTCATATCCCCAGGCTTACTCTCCAGCAGCTGGGGACAAAAGCCCAGCGTCCGGATGAGTCTCTTTTCTCTCTTTCACGATAGCGTCGCCTCCCACGATCAGGGCAACAATCTCGTCCGCGGTAGTTTCACTCTTGTGGCGGAGACCAGCCAGCGTGCCACGGCGCAAAACCATAATGCGATCGGCGACCGAGAAAACATGATGCATGTTGTGGCTAATGATGATCACGGCGCGTCCCGCAGCTCGGAGCCGCATGATCAGATCCAAGACATGGCCCGACTCCTTCACCCCGAGCGCCGCCGTCGGCTCGTCCATGATTACGATCTGGCTGTTCTGCGACATGGCCCGCGCGATGGCGACACATTGCCGCTGCCCTCCCGAGAGTTCGCTGACCTCGGCAAGCAGATTTGGGATATTTATGCCCAACTCTGCGAATGCCACACGTGCATCAGCCAGCATTTTTTTACGGTCCACAAAAATGCCCCCGACAATCGGCTCCCGTCCCAGGAAAAGGTTGCAGGCGACATCGCGGCAGTTCACAAGAGCAAGAGTCTGAAATACAGTGGCAACGCCAAGTTCATGCGCCCGCCGCGCATCGCTGATGTGGACCTTTTCCTGACCGATGTAAATATCGCCGCGGTCTGGCTGTATCACGCCACTAAGGATCTTGGTCAGAGTGGATTTTCCTGCTCCATTGTCGCCGACGATGGCAAGAACTTCGCGCCCGAAGACGTCAATATCAACCCCGTGCAGGGCGCGCACGTGTCCAAAACTCTTGGAAAGACCGCGACCGCGAAGACAGGAGACAGCAGCCCCATCGGAAGGTGGGTTCTGGAGGTGGAAAAGTTCGGCTTCCTGCAGATCAGGCCGCAATCAGATTCAGCTCCTTCGCCCTGGCGAGCCACTCATTGGTCCTCGCTCGCACTTGGGCGATGTCGTCTTTGAGAATGACCTCGCCCGGATTGTGCATGCTCCAATAGGCGTATCCGGCGTTTATCTTTAACCAGGCGGAAGCGGCCGACATGAATCCCATGACCAGCAGATCCTGATCGATGCCCCATTGCAAGTAGCCCTCTTCAATGCCGGTCTGCTGATCGGAAAAAATGTCGGGTGAGCCAGCGGCGATCCGTTTGCCGGGGGGGATCCCCCGCTCCTTTAATGTTTTCCAGATGGCAACTGCACTCTCGCCGCCCAGACCAACCAGTGCCACCAGACTGTCGCCTTTTTGGTCAATATGGGCGCCATATTTGGACATGCTGGTCGCGATGTCGTCAAAAGCGCTGTCCGCGAAGGTCTCGGTGCGGAAGTCTGTGCCGTGGTCGTGGTTGTAAGCCGCAACCGCGTTCTGGGTTGCATTCTGTAGGGTGTCAATCAGTGCAGAGCCAGGGTTTCCGTTGCCCACGAGAACCACACCCTGCTTCTTGCCGGATATTCTTTCCGCCCAGGTTGCAGCCTGAGTACCGTTAATCTTGCCGGTGGAGAGCGGGTCTTCACTGATCACGCCCAGTCTGAGCGTGGCCGCTTCTTCCTCGATGGCCTGATCAATGACCACCATCGTGATGCCTGCATCGAGGGCACGCTTGAAGCCGCTTACCATCCCGCGGCTTTCCAATTCGGTGACAATCACGTCGGGCCGGGCGGAGATGGCGTCGTTGAGTTGGTCCAGATGATTCTGCACGGAGTAAACCGGGTTACCGATGTGCTGATAATCCCACCCCGCGAGCTTGCAGAATTCCATATGGCCGACGCGGATCGGGACCTCCCAATCTCCGGCCGCCTGAGGAATCCACACCAATTTCCGGCGAGTCGACGCAGGATGACCGGATTGCCCTCGGGTTGAAACGGGCTTGTCACATCCAAACAGTGCGCCGATGGCCGGGAGCGCCGCCAATCCAGCGCTCATCCGGACCATGCTTCGTCGGGTCAGCAATCCGCAAGTCCCTTTCTCATGCTCAATGTCTTTGGTCATTAGGTTGGACCCAAAACATCTAGACAGCGCCAGCTAGACTAATTCACTTTACGCTTCGACGATTTCGGCAAGACGAAGTGCGCTGCGTTGCACGATCAAATCGAGAGTGGCCACCACCAGAATGAGGCTGCCCGCTGCCACGCCGTCCCAAAACTGGCGGACGCCCAACAGAATAAGTCCATCGGTCAGCATTCCGAGCAGCAAAGCCCCTAACAAAGTTCCAAGAATGGTCCCCCGTCCACCGAAGAGGCCGGTGCCGCCGATGATGGCAGCCGCAATCACCCGCAGTTCAAAACCGGTTCCTGTGTTATAAGGGGCCAGACCGATCCATCCGAAGAGCAAAACCGCAATCAGCCCGCACAGTCCACCGGTCAGGGCAAAACAGATGAGCTTTACCCGGGCTGTATTGATGCCGGAAAAACGCGCGGACTCCTCGTCCCCCCCAGTGGCGTAGACTTCGTAACCGAAGCGGGTCTTTGCCAGCACCACCGCCCCAATTAGAACAACGAGGATCATAAGCAGGCTGAGATTGGGGATTTTCCCCAGCCAGCGACCGCCGATCACCCGATAAAAGAGCAGACTATCGTTCCTCGCGGAGATCGGGTACCCGCCCGAAACAACGTTAGCGGTTCCGCGCAGCACGGCCATCGATCCCAAAGTCGCGATGAACGACTGCAGTTTGACTTGGGTCACCAGAAAACCGTTCGCCGCACCGACAACCAGCCCCAGGAGAATCACCATCCCGGCCGCCAGCCAAGGTGTTAGTCCCCGCAACACGACCAGAAACGCAAAAACCGTTACCAAGAAGCCGTAATTCGCCCCGACTGAAAGATCGAATTCCCCGGCCACCAGCAGGTATGTCATGCCGACCGCAACAATACACAATAAAGAGGCTTCCCGAAGGATACCGACCAGGTTCTGTACAGTTAAGAAACGTGGCGCGGAAAAGGAGAAGCAGACAAACGCGAGGGTCGCAACCACAAGAATCCCTAGCTCACGAGTCGCGAGCAAACGACTCAGCAGAACTGACTGCTTAGATTGGCTTTGCGAATTGGCCAAGCTCCCGTGTGCTGGTCCAGCCTGCATTTCTCACAATCTCCGTACCGGACTTCCCAATCGCAGTATAACAAGACTTATTATAATATTATATTATCTAGTGATATAGTAGCTGTTTGTTGGCGGGGAGTCGCGATCAGTCTGCGGCATATTGCGGATAGCGCATCCCCAGGTCGATAAGTACTCGCGTTACGCGACGGAACGGCATGATCGTTGGGGAAGGGGCACTTTAGTCCGTGACAAATGGCTTCAAACAACGAAACGCAGTCTAGGGACACTATTGAGAATGACACTATGAGTAAAACCACCGACAGCTCGTCCCAGAATGAGAGATTTAGCTCCTCCGGCGAATCTCCCGAGACGGATTGGGTTCGATTCTACCTTCAAATGCTCCGCATTCGGATGTTTGAAGAGCAAGTGAACGAACTGTACACCAGCGCTCGCATGCCAGGTCTGGCTCACCTGTATATAGGGCAGGAAGCCGTGGCTGTAGGGGTCTGTGAAGCGCTGCGAAACGACGACTACATTACCAGCACCCATCGCGGCCATGGCCATTGCCTGGCAAAGGGCGGCAGCATAGATCTTATGTTCGCCGAGCTGTTGGGCAAGGAAGCTGGGTACTGCCGCGGCAAGGGCGGTTCCATGCACATAGCGGACCAGCAAAAGGGCAACCTGGGAGCGAATGCCATCGTGGGTGGCAGCACTGGGATCGCGACAGGAGCCGCTCTTTCCGCGCAGATGCGCAAGACCGATCAGGTCTCAGTGTGCTTTTTTGGCGAAGGCGCTCTCGGTCAGGGGCTGCTGTACGAGGTCATGAACATGGCCTCCATCTGGAAGCTCCCGGTGATCTATGTCTGCGAGAACAATATGTACAACGAGTACACACATTTTCGCGAAACCACGGCGGGGGAAATCAAAGCTCGTCCGGAGGCATTCGGGATTCCCGCCGAGGTAGGTGATGGGCAGAATGTGCGAGCCGTCTATGCCGCCGCCAGTCGCGCCGTCGAACGCGCGCGACAAGGGCTTGGACCGTATTTCCTGCAATTTGACACGTATCGCTATCACGGGCATTACGTGGGAGACGTCGATCGGGCCTATTACCGTTCCAAGCAGGAAGAGCGCGAATGGATCACGAAGCGCGACCCGCTCCAGCTCCACGCTACCTGGCTGGTCGAGGAAGGGTTGGCGAAGCGCGACGACCTGGAGAAGATGCGCACCCGCATTGAGGCCGAAATTTCCGCAGGCGTCGAATTTGCCACACAAACTCCCTTCCCGGATGCCAGCGAGGTTGGTGAGAATGTATACAGTTGAAACACGGGAGATCACGTTTGCCGAGGCAATTCGCGAGGCGCTGGCCGAGGAGATGCGGCGCGACTCCAGCGTCTTCATCATCGGCGAAGACGTCGCCGAGGCCGGAACCCCTTTCAAAGTGCTTTTAGGTTTGGCTCAGGAGTTCGGCGTGGGCCGCGTGATTGATACGCCGATCTCCGAGCCGGGGTTCACCGGCATCGCAGTCGGGGCGGCAATGACGGGGATGCGCCCGGTAGTGGACATCATGTTCGGCGACTTCATCACGCTGACCATGGATCAAATGGTGAATCAAGCGGCCAAGATTCATTACATGTCGGGCGGACGGTTCAAGGTTCCCATGGTCATGCGCACCACGCTGGGAGCAACTCGCCGCTCGGCGGCCCAGCACTCGCAGTCTCTCCACGCGTTGTTCAGCCACATTCCTGGACTGAAGGTCGTGCTGCCGTCAACGCCATACGATGCCAAAGGACTATTGAAGTCCGCCATACGAGACGACAATCCGGTAGCATTTTTCGAAGACAAGATGATGTTCAGGGTCAAGGGCCCGGTGCCGGCGGAAGACTACACGATTCCGTTGGGTGTGGCCGATATCAAGCGCACGGGAACCGATATCACGCTGGTCGGGACCAGCAGCATGGTTCAGGTTGCCCTGGCGGCGGCTGACAGATTGGCGGAAAGTGGCATCAGCGCAGAAGTTGTTGATCCTCGCACTACGTACCCACTCGACAAGACGGCCTTAATCGAGTCCGCGAAAAAAACCAGCCGGGCCATTGTGATTGACGAGGGCTACAACCGGTACGGAGTTACGGCGGAAATTGCGTCCGTGATAGCCGAAGGAGCTTTTTATTATCTTGATGCTCCGGTACTGCGCATGGGAGCCATGGATGTGCCCATACCGTTTTCACCAGCGCTCGAGGACTTGACTGTACCGACGCCCGAAAGCGTCTTCAGGGCCGCGACGGCACTTTGTGGTCGGAACTGATTTCACACAGGAGAAATTCGAATGGCGCTCAAAACCTTTGGTCAGATGCAGGTGGACTGGGAAGAACGAATCAATATGGATCGCCTGCGGAACGAACGCCTGGCGAAGGCTAAGGCTCAGCTCAAGAAGTCTGAGGTTGGCGCTCTCCTGTGTTTCGACATGAACAATATCCGCTACATTACCTCGACCCATATCGGAACGTGGGCCCAGGACAAGCTGGTGCGTTTCTGCCTGCTGCCGCAGAACGACGACCCCATCATGTGGGATTTCGGATCGGCGGCGCGCCATCACAAACTGTACTGCCCTTGGATGGGAGAGGATCGTTCGCGCGCCGGCATTTCTACTTTGCGTGGAGCGATGGCGCCTGAGGTTGGCCGAGCTGAGGACGTCGCCCGCAAAATTCGGGTCGCACTGGAGGAACGAAACCTGATGGGCGAACCGCTTGCCATTGATGTGGTTGAGTTGCCGGTATTGTTCGCGCTGCAGAAGGAAGGCATCAAGATCGTAGACGGCCAGCAGATTATGCAGAATGCCCGAATGCTGAAGACGCAGGACGAGATAACCCTCCTTAACACCGCATGCATGATGGTAGATGTTGCCTATGACCAGCTTTACGAAGCCATGCGGCCCGGAATTCGCGAAAGCCAGTGTGTCGGTCTTGCCAGCAAGATTCTGTTTGACTTGGGGTCGGAGCAAGTGGAAGGCGTCAACGCGATTTCGGGTGAGCGCTGCAGTCCGCATCCACACGTATTCACCGATCGGGTCATGCGGCCCGGCGATCCGGCTTACTTCGATGTGGTCCACAGTTATATGGGTTATCGCACTTGCTATTACCGGACATTCGCCATCGGCAGCGCGTCGAAATCGTTGGTTGATGCCTATAAGAAATGCCGTGACTACCTAGACGCGGCCATTGACATGATCAAACCCGGCGTGAGCACAGCCGAAGTGGTTGAGCTTTGGCCGAAAGCCCAGGAATTTGGTTTTCCGGACGAGGAGTCCTGCTTTGCGCTGCAATACGGCCACGGTGTAGGGCTTTCAGTTTGGGAGAAGCCAGTTTTCAGCCGCATGGTTTCGTTTGACCATGCAGAAATCATCCAGGAAAACATGGTCTTTGCCCTGGAAACTTTCTGGCCTTCTTCGGATGGCTGGTCGGCGGCCCGTATCGAGGAAGAACTGGTTGTCACCAAGACAGGCTGCGAAGTGCTGACTCGCTTCCCGGCTGAGCACTTGCCTATCGCGGGACAGCGAGTTTACACCTCCGCGGGGCCGCTCCCGCTAGAACGTGAGATCCAGTCCCATTTGAATCGGGCTGGCGAAGAGGCGGAGTTGGTCGCCGGAGACTAAGAGCGGCTTGGGTAAACTGAGGAAGGGAGTGATGAGAAATGGCGCATGGTATGCAGTGCGACATGCTGCAAGTCTGTGTGGTGGTGAATAATCTGGATGAAGCGATGAAACGTTACTCCGATTTGCTTGGAATCGGACCGTTTGTCGTCTACACCGTGGATTCTCAAGAAGTGCCGGGAATCACTCGCGATGGCCAGCCTACGAATTACTGTGTGCGCGTCGGCATGGCGAAAATAGGGAATGGGATTCTTGAGCTATTGGAAAATCTGCGGGGCCAAACCATTTGGAAGGATTTCTACGATAAGCATGGCGAAGGAGTTCACCACATCGGACTGGTGATGAAGGACTTCCCTGCCGCGCTTTCCAACTTCATCGCTCGCGGATTCAAGGTCACGGTGGACGGTCCAATCGCAGGCAAGCACCGCACTGGCCGCTTCACCTACATGGATACGGAAAAGCAAATGGGCACGACGCTTGAGATCCTCGACTTCCCCGAAGACCTGCTGGAATCATTCCGTTAAAGCGGTGATTCACCACGCAATCTCGCTCTCTGGAACAAACCGGTCTACTTTTCGCCAACGAACTGGCTCGCGATAGTAGGAGCGTGCATAGAGGGGACCGTTGCGGCCAGGAGGATCAATCGAGATCACGGTGTTGCCGCGAATTACCAGCTCATAGGCGACCCCGCCGATGGTTTCGTGAATTGTTTGTTCCGCGATCGGAAATTTAACTGTGACCACGTCCCCCGGTTCGGCCTCTCCGAGAATGATATAGCGTCCTTGCCATTTTATGGCTCGCGGCCGGTCCTTGATTCGGCAGGAAACCTCGTCATTTTGAACTACCCATTCCGGCATCCTCACAAGAACACGGTCGCACCGCTTCTTGAACTTGAGGTCAACCCTGCCTTCATAAGGAATGTAGCTGTACACGTCGGCCCAGGCAGATGCGCGGTTGAGCAACAAGTTGACGTAGAAGGAGCCGCTGCGGAAATCGACAATGTGCTGCCACAGGTAATACATCGTCCGGCACGCCTGGCCGGTACAGCAGTGCATTACGCAGTTCTGGTGGTATTTCGATGGCGACACCCAATCGTTGCCGGTGGCCCAGCCCGCAAAAGCACCCACATTTCGCTCCACCGGGTGATCACTGGTTTCGTTCGGCAGTACCGGTTGCGCGGGCGAGCGTTCGCTTAGCGCACGCGCCCATGTCGGATCCAGCAATTGAGCTTCCAAGAAGTGATTTCGCGCCCACCGGTCGGCATCGTCCCAGTAGTCTCCCGCGCCGGCGTCCGTCAGTTTCAAAGCCATCGCTATCATGTCCGAATTGATGCAGGTTTCCGAACGTCCATAGTTGGGCATGAAGAACTCTGGGAAAAAGCCAACACGCGGCGAACCGTTGGCCTTCATCCATTCGTATCCCGTGCGCACGAAGGCTAGGCCCTCCTCATCGTTCGCTGTCGCTGAGTATTCCAAAACGCTCAACAGTCCAATGCCATGAGCATGGCCGTGACCGCCATGCCGCACCTCCGCCGAGTTATGGAATGCCAAATCGTAGTCTTGGAACCAGGCTCTCTCGTCAGAGCCGATCATTGGGGTTCCGTCCGCTTCGTAATACTGTGAGTGAAACCGGACGTAGCGAGAGAGCTTGGCGGCCAGAGTGCGCGCCGGCTCATATCCGCTTACCCGGTAGTACTGTGCCAAGCCCTGGATCAGGCGGGCGCTGTTTTCTTCTGCCATGTAACCAACGGGCATGGGACCTGGGCCATAGTTACCGCCTGGCTGGAGCGAACCATTCGGCAAATAGGCGTAATCGCCTTGGGACACCGCAATCGCGGAGAGTCGCTGAATCATTTTTTCGATGGCTTCACTCCACATGGGATTGCGGTCGCGCAGATAGTACACCGTCAAGGTGCTGATGATGCGCTGGCAGGTTCCGACGCTTGCGACTTGATCGATGGAAGAATCGGAGATGTCTAGCTTGTTTCCTGTTGGGGACCAGACCGGATTCAGATAAGAGACGGGAGTGTTGATACGGGTCCACGGGGCCTGCTTGAAGGGAAAATATGCGAGGCCGTCCGGTCCCAGTGAGCGAAGAACCCCGGCCATCCAGACCGGATCAACTTGATCATTGAGGGTACTACCGGTTGCGAGTCGCAGGAGGGGCAACGCTTCCATCAACCCCTCGCAGTTCTGCACCCAATCGTTGTAGTCGTGCGTCATCCTTGGCGGGTTGAGCGCGAAATTAACGATCCAATAGACTTCGTAATCAGCGTTGGGATCAGTGGGACCGGTTATGGCGTGCACGCCCAGCTTGGCGCGCTCCGCGACGTCGAGCGTATCCGGAACCGTATCGACATAACGCGCGCCGGCATAGGGCGGGATGTGAAACTCCGGCGCTCTGTCTCGTATATATCGAACGACATATTTCTTTGTGCCAGAGTCCGGAGGCAAATCGCCATAGCTCTTCGAAAAAGATGAATCTGGGGATTGGGTGGGATTATCCTGCCCTTGGCCCAAAAGATTTTGGCTAAACCACCAGCCGCCGAGGGTTCCTAAGGAGATCTTTGAAAACGTTCGCCTATTCACAGAATAATATTATAATATCTATATCGAATCTTGTGCGCAAAATTTAATCTTGGCGCCCGCCTTTAGGTATCCGCTGTCCAGTTGCGAGCATCTGGGAGGCTAGAACTTATGAATAGACGAAGCTTTTCGCAGGGGGCGGCGTGCCTTCTGCCCATGAGCTGGTTGGCAAAGAATCTTCGCGCGTCAGAGGTAGAAACAAGAAAGCCGAAGACCGAGACTGCCTTTACCAAGCAGAACGGAATCCTTGATGTGCGAGGCATTCTCGCTATGTACGATCTGCCGGGCCGGCCGCCGAATCCAGTCTGGCATATCTATCAGGATTTTTTCTCGTTCGACGCGCGGAAGGATCACCGTTACGACGGCGATTTTTGGGACAAAGAGCGCTGGGAAAAATACCTCACTTTATGGAGCCAGGAAGGCTACAACACAATCTGGTGGTACGGCCGCAACGAGTTGATGACGGGCGACCAGTTGTTTGTGCGCTTTAACGAGTTTCCCGAGGCACGAGAGATTTCGGCGGAATTAACCGAGAAATGCATTGAGCAGGTGAAGTGGTTGTTTCGCTGCGCGAAAGGACTTGGGTTGAGGAACATTATTTATGGCGACTTCCTCCACTACACGCGAGCATTTGAAAAGGCGCACGGCCTCGACAAGCCGATGCCGAAATCAGAGACGGTTTATTCCGTTTATCGCGACGAACTCAGCCTTCCCTGTGGCGTACGAAATGAAATCACCGTCCGCTACACGACATCCTTGATCTACGAGATATGCACGCTTTACGAGGACTTGGACGGGTTTTATGCTCCGATGGGCGAGTGTGTTCCTGGGGAGCGCAGTACCTTCTATGCGGAGGCTGTGATTCCGGGTCTAAAGCGCTCGGGACGCAACCTTCCATTCATGGTCATGGGCTGGCAAACACCTTTGGACGATTTCAGCAAGAATATCGCTCCTCGTGAAGTTTATGAGAATACATGGCTTGGATGGCACGCCTACAATGCGGAACAAGTCACTGACCCCAAGCCCTATCCAAATCTTGTGGGCTGGGCGGAGGCGTTGGGCTTGCCCACCGTCTCAACCTTCTATCCCTCCAACCACATGTGGTTTCCCTTCAACTCTCCCAAATTCGGATACGACATGGCGTTCGAGATGAAGCGAATTCCCAATTTCCGAGGCTTCATGTATTGGGAATTCTCGGGAAGAAAGCTCTCCCCTCTGTTTCGTAAAGCCCTGGCACGCTATGCCAAGAGCGATGAACCATATTCGGATGAACCATGGATTGATTTGCTGCAGGAGCAGTTTGGCGACCGGGAGGCAGCGCAACATTTGCTTAACGCGTATAACATTTCGGGATGGATTATTCCTGAGAAGTCGGCGCTTGTATGGGACCCGGTCGGCTTCCCCAGAGGCGAGCTCCATCTTCCCTACGCCCTGATGACTGGGGACGCGTTCCAGTGGAGCTGGGCGGTATCCCCGGTACGTACCAATCCGCTTCAGCCGATTTGGCACTACGCGGCATGGGCGGCAAAACACCCAAACATTTTTAAAGACCAGAACGGCTCAGACTGGCGCACCGTCCACGGCAGCCCGCTGGATTTTCACCAGGCTGTCCTGTGGAGGACGGAGGGTGGCAGCTCCTATGACATCATTCCGCCGGTGCACATGGCCAAGATAAGATCCATGGGGGAAAACTGTTTCGCAGAGGCAAAGCAGGGTTTGGCGCGGGCGACAAAGAATCGCGAGGAGGCTGTCCAAGCCGTTAAGTTCATGCAGGGCTATATGTTGTTGTCGGCGTATTTTGAGAGAAAGGTTGCGGCGGCCACGGCGGGGTTGATTTATTCGCACTCGCGGCTGGAGCCGGATCGTCACCAGGCAGAGACTCTGGCCGACGAGGCACTTGCGAAATATGAGGAAGCCGCCAGCTTCCTTCACCATGAGTTAGATCCGATCATTCAGAGCTTGTATCAGGTACCTTTGCACGAGATGCGGGGGGCATACGTTCCCACCGGATTCAACTTCGATTCCACGGGCAGTGGCTTGCTAGAGATGCCGGCACTCCTCGAGGCTGAAAAACAGGAGCGGGCAGAGTTTGCCAATCTCTTCTATGAAGGCAAAGGTCGCTTTACCGATAACTTCGTCGGCTGATGGCTGTATTCCAGGGCAATTGCGACCGCGACGTACCGTCCACTTCAGGAGGAGTACTGGTTGGACCACAGAGAATTAAAGGAACGCTTTTGCCCTGACTTCGGTAAGCTCGCCGGAAGAGGAGCAAGAGCAGGCTAGGTTTGCACCATCTTAGACGCTTTTATCGCAACCAAGGTATTCTGTTCGGCTTGACGAAGAAGACGTAACATGGCTGATCTGGCCCATTTCTCGTCGTGATGGACGATAGCCTCACAAACATCTCTATGAAGTGAGAGCGCGCCCTGAGCATCCACGCGATCGACGCGAAACAAGGTTTGCGCGCTGCGCACTGCACCCAACATGATGCTGTTAATCTGAATCAGATAATCGTTGTGAGTCGCCTTGGAGATTCGGTCGTGAAAGTTGCAGTCGTCCTCAACGTAGGCATTGAAATTACTCAGCTGTTCCTCCATGCCGTTGAAAGCCTCGCGAATGCCCTCAAGTTCCTCACGTGTAGCATTAGTCGCGGCTGCTGCTGCGGTGGGCGGTTCCAATATCAGGCGCACCTGAAACAGATTGCGCACGAACTCCTCGCTGAAACCTATCTCGGCTTGCCACATCATCAATTCACGATCGATAAGAGTCCATTCGCTTCGCGGTTTTACGCGTATACCGGTCCGTGGACGAACCTCCACGAGACCTTTGGCGGATAATATCTTCATAGCCTCTCGAAGAACGGTTCGGCTTACGCCGAAGTCGCGGCATAACCCTTCTTCGGTATTACGGTCGCTCTCAGGGTTAAGGCTTCCGCTCATAATGCGCAACGCAAGAGCGCGCGTTACTTGTTCGTAAAGCTTCTCGTGACGAATCGACTGCGCTAACGTTTCCATATCAGATTAAAATACTATCATACCGCGAGCCCATGATCAGATTTCCGCTACCCACCTTACCATTCCAAGGAAACGAACGTGGCTTCATACGGTCAGCGCGCTATAGGCAAGGTGGCTCCAGCGATTGTCGTGCCACTGCAACGATGGGCTCTTCCTGACCGGAGATAACTCCGCTTTAGGCGAGTTTTCGGGCCATTTGGGGCGCGCCCGGAGCTGGGAAGACGCTTGATCTCGGCTTGGGGGTAGAATGCGTGACATTCCTAATACCGTATTATAATTGTGGAAGTTCGAGCTATAACGGTTGGGTCGTCTTCAATAACTCGCATCTCGTCGCCGAGACGTTGACAAGTCGATCAGTTTGCGTGACCCGCATGCAAACGTTTTGACAGAATGACTGGGCTATGGCATCTCTTTTCAATGTAACTCGCGCCAGGCAATGCATGCGAGATTTGAGCCTTGAGGCGCTCATTGCAACCTCGCCCGTCAACGTCCAATACTTCTCCGGATACTCCTGTTGGATTGATTCGTTGTTCAAAGAATACATGATGAGGCCCGGGGCTTCGAACAACTTAGCGCAACCTTCTTGTGCTCTGTTCCCGAACGAGGGAAAGCCCGCACTGATCGTAAAGTCTCTCATGGCCGTAAATGCGCTGGATTCCGAGGTAGGCGACCTTCGTGTGTACGGTGATCCCGGAGTTGACTACTCGCTGCTCTGTGAGCCGGCCACGGCGAGCGAAAAACGATATCTCAGCCTACTTCGCCAGGCGCCGTGTAGTGCGACGGCAATGGACGCGCTGATCGCTTGTCTCCGGGACCGCCGGTTGGACGACGCGACCTTAGGCATTGAGATGGAGGGTCTTCCCAACGAGGTGAGGACAACTCTTTCGCGAGCGTTGCCGCAAGCCCGGCTTCGAGATTGCACGAATTTAATCCGCTACATCCGGGCTGTGAAAACTCCGGAAGAGTTAAGTGTGCTTGCCCGCGCGGCAGAAATTGCAGAGCAAGCTGCGACGGAGAGCCTGGCCATGGCACGGGCCGGCGGATGCTCCAGAGATCTGGTACAGCAGTTCCAGTTACGTCTTATCGAACAAGGGGCCACTTTCGATCACTTCTCGTTCTCGTTAAACGGCCTTGGAATCGGGAAGGACCACGGCGCTCCTTTTCGTTCGAAAGACGTGATTTACGTGGATTTTGGATGTGTTCTCTCCTCCTATTTTTCCGACAGTGGAACAACCCTTGCCTTTTCTGAGCTTCCACCGGCGATGGCGAAAAGGTACGCCGCCCTGCAGGCTTGCGTTGCTGCCGGTGCCCGCGCGATGCGTCCGGGAGTTAAGGCGTCCTTCATACAGAAAACCATGAGCGAAGTGTTGAAAGGTAGCAGCATTGCCGATGCCTTTCCTCATGGGCACGGGCTGGGCTTGGAATTGCGAGACTATCCCATTCTGGTGCCCGCAACTGGTCTTAGGCTGCACGACGAATGCATAGACCTCGACTCCGACCTTCCGATGGAAGAAGGAATGGTCAACAATCTTGAGGCTCCACTATTTTTGCCGATGGCAGGAGGATTGCATCTGGAAAAGTCGTTCGTAATCACTGCCGACGGTAACCGTGAACTGTGTCACCAGCAACGGGATCACCCATACCTCGCATCGTAGGAGGGCTGCTCGGAAATGAACAACAGTTCCGGGGCCTAGTCGGTGATGAGACGAAAACCGGTTCCAGGGTCGAAGGGCTTGCGTGAGAATCAGTCGGCGTGACTTTGTCAAACTCGGCATTGCGGCTGGTGTAAGTGGGGCCGGAATACTTCGCGCCGCACCGGCTGAGGCTGAGGAGATCTTTACTGATCGGACGAGAGAGTCAGGAATTGACTTTGTCCATTTCAACGGCATGTCGGGCAAGCACTATTACCCGGAGATGATCGGGTCTGGCGTCGCGTTGTTCGATTACGACAATGACGGCGATCTGGATATATTCCTTGTTCAGGGAAGCATGCTGGGCCCGAACAATGATCGGAGCCAAACCGTCTTTCGGCCCGAAGGTCTCCTGCGCGGGCGGCTCTACCGCAACGACTCCATCCGGCATGCTGACGGAAGTTGCACGCTCAAATTCACCGACGTAACCCAAGAAAGTGGACTTGATGTGCGGGGTTATGGCATGGGGGTCGCTGCCGCGGATTTTAACAACGATGGCTGGGTGGATTTGTACGTCACCAATTTCGGCCACAATCAGATGTGGCGGAACAATGGCAATGGAACCTTTACGGATGTCACAAGAGAGAGCGGCACCGATGTCTCGGGCTGGAGCTGTAGCGCGGCCTTCCTGGATTATGATCGCGATGGCTGGCTGGATCTATTCGTGGGTAACTATGTCGATTTTCGCTTCAGCGATCAGAAAAAGTGTCTTTCCGCGAGCGGAGCTGAGGATTACTGCGGACCGCTTTCTTTCAATCCGCTGCCGAATCGCCTGTTCCGCAATCGCCGCGACGGTACTTTTGAAGACGTGACGGCGAGTTCGCGGATTGGAAGTGAATCTGGTGGCGCTCTGGGCGTGACCTGTGCGGATTTTAATGGCGATGGGTGGATGGACATTTATGTAGCCAACGACAAACGCCCAAACCAGTTATGGGTTAACCAGCGGGACGGAACCTTTAAGAACGAAGGGCTGGCCGCAGGGTGCGCCCTCGATCAAGATGGAATTCCTCAATCAGGCATGGGTGTGGACTCCGGCGATGTGCTCGGCCGCGGCTTCGAAGATCTGGTAGTCACGAATCTGGCTGGTGAATATGCGGACCTCTTTTTGAACAATGGACAAGGCTGGTTCGATGATGCGTCCTTCCAGAGCGGATTAGCTGCAGCAACTCGACCTTACACTGGGTTTGGAATGGGCTTGCTGGACTACGATAACGACGGACAGCTCGATCTGTTGGTCGTGAATGGCGCGATCAAGGCCGTCGAAGAACAAGTCAGAAACAGGAGTCTATTTCCATACGGCCAGCCGAAGCTGCTGTTGCACAACACTGGCAACGGACATTTCGAGAACGTCAGCAATCGTGCGGGAGCTTCGTTTTCCTTTCTGGAAGTCAGCCGAGGCTTAGCCTTTGGCGATCTAGACAATGACGGCGATACTGACGCAGTGGTGGTAAACAACAGCGGCCCTGCGCGCCTCTTAATCAATAACGTGGGTCATCGTAAGCCGTGGATCGGATTCCGCATGGTAGGTGAAAAGCATCACCGCGACATGCTCGGTACACGCGTAGCCGTATTCCGCCGCGGTGCCCCAACACTTTGGCGCCGGGTGCATCAGGACGGCAGTTACTGCTCCTCCAGCGATCCCCGTGTCCTTTTTGGCTTGGGGGATTTTCCGGAAGTGACCAAGGTCCAAGCGCACTGGGTGAGCGGTCACGTCGAAGAATGGACTGGCTTGCGCGTCGGAAAGTACACCGAACTCCGCGAAGGAAGTGGAATTCCTATAAAGATTTAGAGTATGACGAGAACCGCACCGCTACTGTTCGTCATCGTTTTCGCTCTGTCTCTATGCGCCTTCGGTCCACTTTCTGCCGGTGGTGCCAGTTCGCCTCGCGAGCCCGAAGCCCACGAAAAGCTGATGGAGGTTCCCGAGCCAAATCTCACAGGCGTGGATTTGCCGGTTCAGACCCAGATTCAAAGCGCCGAGAAAGCGCTGACCGCGACGCTGAACCTACACGCCGCCGTAGGTGCGGAGAAAGCCAAAGCTTTTGGATACTTAGGGGAGATCTATCAAGCTTATGGTTTTGACGATGCCGCAACGGCCTGCTACGCTAACGCCGCGAAATTGGCCCCTCTGGCGTTTCGTTGGCACTACTATCTGGCTTATCTCCACGAAAAGCGCGGTGACTCTAAACTAGCGGCGAGTGAATATCAGCGGGCGCTTTCTCTGAAGCCGCACGATGCCATCACGATGTTGAGGCTTGGCAACTTAGAGCTGGATCTAAATGAGTTCACTCTGGCGAAATCGTATCTGGGAAATCCCTTGGTTCGACAAACAGCTCCGGGCGCAGCACTCAGCGGACTGGGCAAGATTGCGTTAGCCGAGCACCGGTATCAGGACGCACTGAAATGCTTCACGGAAGCACTGAAGAGCGACCCGCATGCTTCCAGCATTCATTATCATCTCGCCAAGGCCTACAGAGCTCTGGGCGATTTCCAAAACATGGACGCGAATCTGCGTGACCGAGGCGAAACGGAACCGGTGGTGCGAGATCCATTGTTAGAGGAAATCGATAGGCTTAAGCAGAGTCGTATCGACTTGTGGAAGCGCGGCAACGTCGCGATGCACGAAGAACGCTTTGCCGATGCGGTCGCGGCCTACGAGCAGATGGTGGAGCTCAAGCCGTCGGACCCGATTGGATACATATACCTAGCTCAAGCACTGGCGGCCACGGGCGAGATCCAGAGGGCCTTGGACCAGTACAAACGTGCTTTGCAATTAGATCCGCACAACGCCATCGTCCACTACAACATGGGAATTCTGTACACCCAGGCCAAAAGTGACGAGATGGCAATTACTCATTTCCGAGCGGCAATTCGCTATGACCCAGAAATGGTGGCGACCCACTTCGACTTGGCGAATCTTCTCATGCGCCGAGGGAAAGATGAAGAGGCAGGGCTGGAATACGGAATTGTGGTCTCTGCTGAGCCACAGAATAGTCTGGCTCCTCTGATGCAGGCGATGGCCGCCGTTCATGCTGGGGCTTATTCGCAGGCCAGGTCCCTTTTGGAGGAGGCGTTGCGAAGGTTGCCCAGTGATCCTGACATGGCAAACGCTTTGGCCCGGATTTTGGCCGCCGCCCCAGATCCAAAGGTGCGCGATGAACCCCGGGCCCTCAAGAACATCCAAACGCTCATTCAGACTGAGCAGGGGATGGATTTCGAAACCGGCGTAACACTGGGCATGGCCCTTGCGGCCGTGGGACGGTTCAAAGACGCTGCCGACTGCCAGATCAATATGATCCACGAACTGCAGGCGGCAGGCAGATCAGATCTGGCAAAGCTGCTGCAGGAAGACTTGGTTCGCTACCAGCGGAACGAAGCCTGCCGCAGGCCATGGGCAGGCGATGACCCGATCTTCACCCCTGTCATTCGCAAGTCACAGCCCGCAGCTCAAGCAATTTCCGAGCAGCCAGACACTGACTCAAAACGCGAAAACTGACAGAGAAGAAACCAGAGCGGGGGCAGAAGTCATAAGAGGAGACGAGGACGATGCTGAAAGGTCATACGGAAGAATAGATCGTCGCGTTATCACGGCAGATGAAACACGGAACCCGACGATCAAACGTCCGGACTCTGAAACGGTCGCCTGCTACATATTAAGAACTTCAAACCCACCAATGCTCCGTCCTTCGACGTGGATAACGGGCCGACTCCCACCGGAATCGGACGAGGGCACCTGAACTGCAAACCCATCTTCGCCGCAGCCAAGCATTCGGCGGTCGAGTGGTTTTACGTTGAGCAAGAACCTCCATTCCTGCCAAGGCCGACAATGGAGCCATTAAAACTGACTATGACTATATGCATCAGCTGAGCTGAATGCGGTACAGTCATTGTCAGCTCTTCGGTACGTCCGATAGTAAGGAAGTAGGTCAGGCGCTCCTTTTCGTACAATAAACGTACAATGGATCGAGCAATGGAGCCTTTTTAGCCGTTTTGGCAATTCCTAGAATCAATAACGTGCGTGTTATCAACACGCCGAATAGTTCGACTCCCGCCGCCTCCACCATCATCCCCATTAATTATCCCGCTACGAGATTTGCGGGCGGTCCCTCGCCGCGCTCAAGGCGTTCGTTACCGGC
>Ga0209169_10000103_pt1 | contig 48724 bp, 42 predicted proteins | sample HubBroMetageWRM4_FD_188346 | JGI IMG/M metagenome (GOLD analysis project Ga0209169, IMG submission 188346) | Warmed soil microbial communities from the Hubbard Brook experimental Forest, New Hampshire - Hubbard Brook CCASE Soil Metagenome WRM 4... | ecosystem: Environmental > Terrestrial > Soil...
CATGTTGCTGAAGTCGCGCATGCCGGCGAAGGAGATGCGGGTGGTTTCAAATTCGGTGATGGTGGACTGCAAGCTGCTGCGACCGGTGGCGACGCCGGCTGTGAGCAAGGCGAAATCAGTGAACTGACGGCCGCTGATGGGGAGGTCCTGAATTTGTTGGCTGTCGATCACCTGACTGATTTCTGTTTTGGTGGGTTCGATGGGCGGGACTTCGGTAGTGACGACGACTTGTTCGTTTTGCGTGGCTACTTTTAGATTGATGTCCACGGTGGCGGTCTGGCCGACGCTCAGCACGATGCCTTTATCAACGGTGGTGGCGAATCCGGTGAAGGCGACGGTGAGTTCGTAGGTGCCGGGCGGCAAGTTGGGAATGACGTAGAGGCCGGAATCGTTGGAGGTGGTGCGATAGACCGCATTGGTGGCGGTATCGCGCAGGGTGAGGGTGGCGTTCTTTACGGTACCGCCGCTTTCGTCGTGGACGGCGCCATTTAGTTGCGCGACGGTGATCTGAGCAAACGCGGGGCCGGTGCAGGCGAACAGAAGTGCGACAACAAGGACCGCGAGCAGCGCCGGACGTGCGCCCATGGTTCCCCCCCTTTAGCGGACGGCTTTCGGAAGGTGGATAATCGGCATCCACACCCTTATGGGCAGAACGTTTAACGCCGCGGTGTGGGTTTGTCAAGCCTTTAATCGAGCGTCCGTGCGAATATCGCCCGGAGGGGGCGGAAGGCTGCCTTGACTTGCGCGGCGCAAAGCAGTATCGAAGCGGCTGCGTGGGGGAGCGCGTGGCGCGAGTGCGCATACGGAATTTCGGATTTTTTGATTTTGAGCTGTGGAGCGGCGTGAGTTTGTTGCGCGAAAAACATTGAGCCGAGAAAAATATTATTTGCGGGCTGGGATTTTCGGTTGTCTGGCGATCGTCGTTTGTGTGCTCGCGGCATTTTGCGCGGGTTGCGACAAGCGCGGCGCGCAAGATGAAAATTCCGGCGCGGACGCTGGGCAAGGTGTGAATGAAGCGCGTGTGCTGCGAGCGGATCGCGATCCGGGAAATTGGCTGGTGCACGGGCGGACTTACAACGAGCAGCGCTTCAGCCCCTTGCAATTAGTGAACGACAAAAACGTGGATCGGTTGGGATTGACGTGGTTCTACGATCTGGATACGCGGCGTGGGCAGGAGGCGACGCCGATCGTGGTGGACGGGGTGATGTATTTTACGACAGCGTGGAGCAAAGTCTTCGCGTTGAATGCGGCGACGGGCGCGCCGCTGTGGGCTTACGACCCGAAAGTAAATCCGGAGTGGGCGGTGAATGCTTGCTGCGACGTGGTGAATCGCGGCGTGGCGGTGTGGGGCGGGAAAGTTTTTTTTGGCACGTTGGATGGAAGGCTGATCGCGTTGGATGCGACGACAGGGCGGCGGGTGTGGGAGAAGCTGACGATTGATCGGAGATTTCGCTACACGATTACTGGGGCGCCGCGTGTGGTAAAGGACAAGGTAATCATCGGGAATGGTGGCGCGGAGATGGACGTGCGCGGTTACGTTTCGGCGTATGACGCGGAGACGGGCGAGATGGCTTGGCGGTTTTATACGGTGCCGGGCGATCCCGCGAAGGGATTTGAGAATCCGATTCTGGCGAAGGCCGCGAAGACCTGGAGTGGGGAGTGGTGGAAATACGGCGGGGGCGGGACGGTGTGGGATTCGATTGTGTACGATCCGGAGCTGGATTTGCTTTTTATCGGCGTGGGCAATGGCGGCCCTTGGAATCCGCGGATTCGCAGCCCGCATGGAGGCGATAATTTATTTACTTGTTCGATAGTGGCGTTGCGGCCGGAGACGGGTGAATACGTGTGGCACTACCAGGAAAATCCGGACGAGGCTTGGGATTACGATTCGGATGAGCAAATGATTTCGGCGGATCTGACGATCGCAGGGCAGCCGCGGAAGGTTTTGATGCACGCGCCGAAGAACGGGATTTTCTATGTACTGGATCGCGCGACGGGGGCGCTGATTTCCGCTGCGCCTTATACGCATATCACTTGGGCTAGCGGCGTGGACATGAAGAGTGGCCGGCCTTTGGAAACGGCTTTGGCGCGCTATCCCAGGCGTAATACGGAATTGATTATTCCTGGGCCTTTGGGGGCGCACAGCTGGCAGCCGATGTCTTATAGCCCTGTGACGGGATTGGTTTACATTCCGATTCAGGATGTGGGATTCCCTTACAAGTCCGACGCCGATTTTCATGCTCGGAATTTTGCGTTCGATACGGGCACTGACTTTGCCGCCGCGGGGATGCCGCAGGACCCTGCGATAAAAAAGGCAATCATGGACAGCGTGCGCGGGCGACTGGTGGCGTGGGACCCGCTGCAACAGAAACAGGCGTGGGATGTGGATCGTCCTGAGGCGTGGAATGGCGGAGTGGTTTCGACGGCGGGTAATTTGGTGTTCGAGGGGACGGCGAAGGGAAACTTTGAAGCGTATCTGGCGGACGCTGGCGCGAAGGTGTGGTCTTACGCGATACAGACTGGCGCGATTGCCGGGCCGATTACTTACACCGTGAAGGGTGAACAGTATGTGGCGATTTTGGCGGGATGGGGCGGCGTGTTCCCTTTGGCTGCGGGCGAGCCGGCGTTGAAATCGGGGCGCGTGCGAAATGTTAGTCGCATGTTGGCGTTCAAGCTTGGCGGGAAGGTGGTATTGCCTGTGCTTCCGGAGATTGAGCCGGAGGTTTTGCATCCTCCCGGGCCGACGGCAGATGCTGCGACGGTGCGCCGGGGCGAGGCGTTGTATCAGCGATTTTGTGGAAATTGTCATGGCGACGTCGCGGTTAGTGGCGGGGTGTTGCCAGATCTGCGTTATTCGAGCACCTTAACGAATGATCAGTGGTTCCATATCGTTTTGGGCGGATTGTTGAGCGAGAACGGGATGGTTTCTTTTGCGAGAGAAATTTCGCATGGGGATGCGGTAGCGATTCGTGCTTATGTGATTTTTCGCGCGAATCAGAGTTTGAAGCAGAGTGGGGGCGGAGATGGGAGCGGAAATCGCTCTCCGCGGTGATTGTGGCGATGGCGAATTGAGGCGGCGTGATAAATCAGAGGCAAATTCAACTACGCCCGCCTGAAAGGCAGGCGGCCGCTACGAAGGCAACGACAAACGCAAAATCTTCGGCGGTTAGTGGACGGCGCGGTCGGTGTTGGCCCAGTAGGGTTTGCGGAGTTGTTTGCGATCAATTTTCCCCGCGGGGGTTTTTGCGATCTCCGCTACGAACTCGATGGATTTGGGGGATTTCACGCCGCCGAGTTTTGTTTTGCAGTGGTCGAGGATTTCCTGTTCTGTTAGCGATTGGCTTGCGTGCAGAACTACGAGCGCTTTTACGGCTTCGCCCCATTTTGAGTGCGGGACGCCGATGACCGCGCATTCGTGTACTTGCGGCAGCGCCATGATTGCGGCTTCGACTTCAGCGGAATAGACGTTGAAGCCTCCGGAAATGATCATGTCCTTCTTGCGGTCAACGATGTAGAAAAAGCCGTAATCATCGCGGTAGCCGACGTCTCCGGTGTGATGCCAGCCGTGGCTGCGAATTTCCGTGGTGGCTTCCGACATCTCGTAATATCCCGGGCTGACGAGCGAACCGCGCGCTACGATTTCGCCGGGTTGTCCGGGCGGCAGGAGTTGGCCTTGTTCGTCCATGATTGCTAGACGCACGGCGGAGGTCGGCTTGCCGCAACTGCGCAGGCGTTCGGGATGATCTCCGGCGGCGGCGGCTGCGACAGTTTTTTGATCAAGGAAAGTCATCAGCATGGGCGCTTCGGTCTGGCCGTAGCTTTGGCATAGGCATGGGCCGAAAATTTCGACGCCTTGTTTGAGTTTGTCGGGCGAGACGGGCGAAGCGGCGAGCAGGAAAACGCGCAGGCTGGAGTAATCGAACTTGCGCACATCCGGGTGCGCTAGCAATCCGTAGAACGCAGTGGGCGGCAAAAATAAATGGGTGACACGGAAACATTCGATATTGCGCAGGACTTCGAGCGCGTCGAAACCGGGCATGACTACGTTGGTGGCGCCTAGAGCGAACAGAGTGAACGCGACTACGCCGGCGGCGTGCGAAAGCGGGGCGACGCTGAGGCAGACGGGGTCGTGGCCTTCACTGCGCCAATAGTGCGAAGCCATTTCCGTCATGGTGCCCCAGGAGAGGCTGGTGACGCGCACTCCTTTTGCGGGGCCGGTGGTGCCACCGGTGGGAACGAGGCCCACGAGACGATCGGGATTGCCGCAGGCGTCGGCCCAGTCGAAATCGTGTGGGGTGGAATCGTCGGCAGCGGCGCCGCGCTGCATAAATTTTTCAAGCGACGGATTTCTTCCGTCTTCGGCGTCGACGCAGATCAGGTGCTGCAATGTGGGGACGCGCGCTTGCAGTTCTGGAATGCGGTCGCTGTAGCTGCTGTGGTAGAAGAGCCAGGAAGTTTTAACGTAATTGAGATATTCGACGTTAGCGTCGGGCGCGTTGCGATAATTGATGGGGACCCAGACGGCTCCGGCGCGCATGAGGCCGAGCATGCAGAGGAGGACGCGCGCGTCGTTGATGGAATAGATTGCTGCCGGCTGCTCGCCGCGCAAGCCGGCGGCCCGCATGGCGCGGGCGATGTGCTGGCTGGCGCTGCGCACATCGGCGTACGAGTAACTCACGCTGCCGTCGATGATGGCGGTGCGATCGGGAGTCGCTTCGGCTTGCTTGTCGAAATAATCTATGGCTCGCATTTTTTGCCGCGCGTTAGTGAAGCGGCTCGGCAGCGGGCCGCGGATGCGCGCTGCCGTTTCGGACTTTTGCGGTTTCTTTCAGGAACAACGCCACCAGGAATAAAAGACCTGCGCCGCCTGCGGACATCAGCAGCGTAATTCCCAGCCCGTGTTTTTCCGCCAACGCGCCGCCCAAAGTTGGGGCGATTGTGGCGCCGAACACTTCGCCGACGAGTGTGGCGAGTCCGATGGATGTGGCGGCGAATTGTGGCGGCACGCTTTCGGTGGGGATCAACACCATCGTTAGAGTGGGCATACCCTGTCCCGCGTTGGTGAGAAATAAGATCGCCGCGAGGATCCACGGATAGGCATAGAGCGGCTGGATCAAGAGCACGAGCGGAACGAACGCGGACATTGCGGCCATCGCAAGGAGTACGGGTTTGCGTCCTAGGCGATCGGACAATGCGGGCAAAAGAAATCCCAGGATGAAACTGCCAAGGCCTGTCGCGCCGAGCAGAAATCCGGCGGTGGTGGCTTTCTGATGCGCGACTTCGGTGATGTAGAGGGGCGCGAAAACATTCGTTAAGAATAGCCAAGAGATGAAACCCGCGGCGCCGATGCAGCAGAGCCACACGTTGCGATAGCGCAGGATGGCGAAGTAATCGCGGATTCTGGGTTGCTGGAGGCGCTCGCCGTCCGCGCCGGATTTTTTTGGCGGTTCCTTCACGAATTTCCACATCAGCACGCCCATCAGAATTCCCGGCACGCCGCAAACGAAGAATGCCCAGCGCCAGCCGAAGCGGGCGGCGACTTGCGTCGTCAAGATCGGAGCGACCGCTAGACCGACGAGGGCTCCGGCGCTGACGACGATGCCGATGTTGCGGCCACGGCGGCTGGGCGTGGAAGATTCTTCGATTAGCGCGGTCATGATGGACCAGCACGGACCTTCGGCGATACCCATCAGCGCGCGAATCAGCAGCAGCTGATGAAAAGTGTGCGCGACGCCGGAGAGCCAGGACAAAAGCGAAAATGCGAAGACGGCGGGAATGAGAATTCTGCGGCGGCCGAAGCGATCCGAGAGTGCGCCGAAAAATAAAGTGGAAACCGCCCACGTTATGGCGAGAACCGACGCGAGCATGCCGACTTGTTCGTGGGTCAAGTGAAATTCCGGAGCGATGTAGGGCGCCAGGTAGAGCTGCGACATGCGGTCCAGGAAGACCGTGCCCCAGGAAAAGAACAGGATTGCGACGAGGGTGTTTTCGTAGCGCTTCGAGTCGTCTTTCGTATCCATGTGCACTTTCAGCTCGTCGTGATCATCGTTGCGTTCGTCTTCGTGGTCACCGTTGTGTGATCAGCGCAACAACATGCAAAGTTCCTGGGCCGCGGCGCGCAGTTGCGGCAGGAAATTGTTGAGCATCTCTTGATTGGAGACGCGCTGCGCGTGTGCGCCGACGTTGACTGCCGCTACGACTTGACCGCTGGGACTTAAGATCGGGACGGCCATCGAGCGGAGGCCCAGTTCGAGTTCTTGATCCACGATGGCGTATCCGTTGCGAAGAACCATGCGCAGCACGGGGCGCAATTTGTCGGCCGTGACGATGGTGCGTTCGGTGTGGCGCGTGAATTGAATGCGCGCAAGGCAAGCTTCGAGTTCGTCGGGCGGCAAATTCGCGAGCAGCACGCGGCCCATGGAAGTGCAGAACGCCGGCAGACGGCTGCCGACGCCGAGGTCAATGGCCATGATGCGGGTGACGTTGGCGCGCGCGACGTAAACAATATCGAGGCCGTCGAGAGTGGCGATGGAACAGGATTCGTGCATCATGCGGCTGAAGCGTTCGAGGATGGGATGCGCGGCCGTCGCGAGCGGCATGGAAGAAATATAGGAATGGCCGAGCGCGAGGACGCGGGGCTGCAGGAAAAAATGGCGATTGTCGTCGGAGCCGGCGAAACCGAGCTTCGCGAGCGTGTAGAGGCAGCGGCGGACGGCGGCGCGGGAGAATCCGGTTTTATTGCTCACTTGCGAAATGGTGAGCTGGCGTTTTTTCTGGGAGAAGGCTTGGATCACAGCGAGGCCGCGAGCGAGCGACGTCATGAAATCGGGATCGCCGGTGAGCGCGTCAATTTGCACGGAAGGAGTGGGCGACGCGGACGGGGAGTCCGCCGGCGATTGCGTTTGCGGCGGCGCGGCGCGATTGGGGCGTTTAGTGGATTTTGCGGATTTGTGACTACTCGGGCGAGGCATCGAAGCTCTCCTGCGCTCTGGCTTGGAAACGGCGCAGGATACACGAATTGGGCGATAGGCGCACGCTAATTCGATAATCGGCCTTGACATGGCCGCGGCCGCCTGCCTAAATTCGCCAAGGGGTTTGCCAGACGGCGGTTGCGTGCGATGTATAGTGAAGATGAGGGAAATTGAATGAGCGAATTACTCGGATATCGGCGCGCACTTGCGGGAACGCAGCCGGATTATTTGCATCCTAGGTATAAGTCGTCGCTGAAGCGCGCGCCTGCGCAGCCGCTGGTTCATTTGCCGCACACGCTTTCGGAAATTACCGGGCCGGTGTTCGCGCCGGAAACGGTGAACGTGAAGGCTTGCGATTTGACGCGGCAGCATTCGGGCGAGCCGCTGGGCGAGCGGATTATCGTCAGCGGACGCGTGATGGATGAAGATGGCAGGCCGGTGCGAAAAACGCTGCTGGAAGTGTGGCAGGCGAATGCGGCGGGGCGTTATCGGCACAAAGTGGATCAGCATCAGGCTCCGCTCGATCCGAATTTCAGCGGGCACGGCTACGCGATGACGGATAGCGAGGGGCGCTATCGTTTCATAACTGTGCGGCCTGGAGAATATCCATGGGGCAATCATCACAATGCGTGGCGGCCGGCGCACGTCCATTTTTCTGTGTTCGGTCCGGCGTTTGCGACGCGTTTGGTGACGCAAATGTATTTTCCGGGTGATCCGCTGCTGCCGTTTGATCCGATTTACAACTGCACGGCGGATGAATCGGCGCGGCAGCGATTGATTTCGGTTTTCGATTGGGAGAGCACGATTCCGGGGCACGCGCTGGGATATAAATTTGACATTATTTTGAACGGCCGCGACGCGACGCCGATGGAGAAATAGGATGACTCTGCGCGCGACTACTTCGCAGACTGTGGGGCCGTTCTTCAGCATCGGAATGGAGCGGCTAAATTGCGCGGAGCTTGCTGCGCCGGGCGTGGCGGGCGAGCGCGTGACGATTGAGGGGCGCGTTCTCGATGCCGATGGCGTGGGCGTGCCGGACGCGATTCTCGAATTGTGGCAGGCGAATTCGCACGGAAAATACGCGCATCCTGAAGATTGGCAGGAGAAACCTGTGGAGGCGGGATTTCAGGGTTACGGGCGAATTCCAACTGATGAGGACGGGAAATTTCGTTTTACGACGATCAAGCCGGGAGCGGTGCCGGGCCCGGACGGAAAATTGCAGGCGCCGCATATTGCGGTTTCTGTTTTTATGCGCGGATTGATGCGGCGGGTGGTGACGCGGATTTATTTTCCGGATGAGGCGGGGAATGCGGGGGATTTTGCTTTGAGTTTGGTGGAGGCGGGGCGGCGCGGGACTTTGATTGCGCGGAAGGTGCCGGGGATGGATGGGTTACTGAAGTGGGATGTGATTATGCAAGGGCCTCAGGAGACGGTGTTTTTTGATTGTTGAGTGCGAGCGAAGCGAAAAGCAACAGTGTCCAAGGTGCCCAACTGAAGCTGGCCGCTACACAGTCAAAACCTTGATCCGGAGCATTTTTCCCCAACGCGCATGGCCGCGCTTAGAATGGATAGTGCCTGCGGCCCATCTGGATTGTTACCCACTTAACTTCGGTCATTTCTTCTACTGACCAGCGGCCACCTTCGCGGCCGCTGCCTGAATCTTTCACGCCACCGAACGGAACTGTGGGCTCGTCGTGCACTGTGGGGCCATTCAGATGCACCATGCCTGCTTCGAGCTCGAGGGCGAAACGCATGGCGAGTTGCAAATCATTGGTGAGCACGGCGGATGAGAGGCCGTAGGAGGAATTGTTGGCGAGGGCGAGGGCGTGATCGGCATTGTCCGCGCGGGTGACGGCGGCGACGGGGCCGAAAAGCTCGTCGCGGAATGCGGCCATGTTCGGAGTGACATCGGCAACGACCGTGGGTTGATAAAAATTGCCTTCGTACGTGCCGCCAGTCAGGAGGCGCGCGCCGGCGGCGACGGCTTCTTTGATTTTGCGATCAATCATTTGGCATTGCGACGAACGGATCAGCGGGCCGATGACGGTGTGTGGGTCGCGCGGGTCGCCTACTTGCAGAGTTTTTGCTTTCGCGGCGAAACGCTCCAAAAAAGCTTCGTAGATTGGGGATTCGACGATGATGCGCGAACCGGCCATGCAAATTTGTCCCTGATGAATGAAAATGCCGAAGCAGGCGGTGTCCACGGCGTAATCGACGTCGGCATCTTTCAGGACGATGAGCGGACTTTTGCCGCCCATTTCGAGAACTACGCGCTTGCCTTTCTTGGCGCACTCGACGGCGATTTGGCGGCCGACGGTTGTGGAACCGGTGAACGAAATCAATTTCACGCGGGGATCGTCGAACAGGACGCGCGCGAGCGTGGGGCCGTCTCCGGGAACGACATTCAGGACTCCGGGCGGCAGGCCGGCCTTCTCGAAAATTTCGGCTAGCTTCAGGCCCACGAGCGAAGTTTCTTCGGACGGTTTCAGGACGAAGGTGTTGCCACTGGCGAGAGCGAAGGCGACTTTTTTCAGCGCGAGGACCACCGGAAAATTGAAGGGCGAGATTCCGGCGACGACACCAAGTGGGCGGCGAATCGCGAGCGAGAGCAGTCCGGAAACGTCGGAGGGAAACACGTCGCCTTGCACGCGGCGCGCTTCTCCGGCAATGGAGCGCAGCATATTCGCGGCGAAAGGAATTTCGAAGTGGGCTTTGCCGAATGTGGAGCCGCCCTCGCCGATCAGCAGATCGACCATTTCGTTTGTAGCTGCTTCGAGTTCGTCCGCGGCGCGATGCAGGATTTTTTCACGCAGGGCGGCGGGCGAATTTCCCCAGGCGGTTTTTGCGGCATGGGCAGCTTCAATCGCGGCGCGCATGTGCTGTTCCTGGCCCATGAAGATTTTTGCGAACGGTTTTTGATTGGCTGGGTTGAGGACGTCAGCCATCGCGGAGGGAGAAACTTCGATGGACTTGCCGTCAATGTAGGGAGTGGAGAGCATGGTGTACCTTCCTCGTCGAACCCACCGATCGCATGCAAGCGCGCGAGGCGCGTTTGTCACACGATTGCACGATTTACTTCGTGTGGATTCTTCCCCTGCGGTCTGGGAATGTCAAGCGACGGTGTTTGTCGTCTTAGGAAAAACTTCTAACTCCAGACGCGTCGCGCGACGTCTGCTACCAGGCGCAACTTGGCCCACTGCTCTTCTTCGGTGAGCAGATTTCCCTCCATGGTGGAAGCGAAGCCGCATTGTGGGCTGAGCGCGAGGTTTTCCAGCGGGAAATAGCGCGCGGCTTCGTGGATTCTGCGCGCGATGTCGTCCGCTTTTTCCAGTTGCGGCTTTTTCGAGCTGATCAGGCCGAGGACCACGGTCCTATCGCGCGGGACCAGGCGCAGAGGCTCGAACGTTCCGGAGCGATCGTCGTCATATTCCAGCAGAAAACGATCTACGGCCATGGTCGCGAAAAGTTTTTCAGCTATCGCGTCGTAGCCGCCTTCGGCGTACCAATGGCTGCGATTGTTTCCGCGGCAGAGATGCATGGCGAGGGTGACGCCGGGGCGTTTGGCTGCGGCGAAGCATGCATTGTCTGCGCGGATGGATTCATCGAGGAGAGCGTCCGGCGCGATATTCATTTCGGTACGGATCCATTCGCGCCATTTGGGATCCATGAAATAGCTGTAGCGCGGCGCGTCAATCTGAATGTACTTCACGCCTGCGGCGGAGAGCCTGGCGAGTTCTGTTTTCATGATGCCGACAATGTCCCAGAGTAGTTCGGAGTGATCTTTGTAAACTTTGTCGGTGACGCCGCGTTTGAAGGCGATGGCGGGAAATTGCGTGGCGCTGGGGAGCGTCATTTTGATGTTGCCGGGGCTGTGTTTTTTGAGGAAGGTGAGCTCGCGTCCGGTGAGCGGCTCGACGGCGCGCAGTTTTCTGGTGACGATGCCGGTGACGCTGCTGACGGGCGCGTCTTTTTCCTGGCCTGCTTTCCAGGAGCGCGCGACGGCGTCTCCCAAATCGAAACCTGCGACGGCATCGGTGAAGTCGCTCATGAAATTGCGGCGGCGAAATTCGCCGTCGGTGAAAATTTCGAAGCCTAGTTCCTTTTGCTTCGCTAGGACGCGCTCGATGTCGCGATCTTCAATCGAGCGCAGGCGTTCGGAATCTTGCGCGGCGGTGCGGCGCGCTTCCAGCAATTCCGGCGGGCGGAGGAAACTGCCGACGTGGTCGGCTCGGTATGGTGCGGACATGTCTGCTTGTCCTCCTCTAGTGGTATTGGAGCGCTTTAATCATGACGCTCGTGACAAGCTGGCCGCGCCGCCGAGGCTGGCGGAAAGTTTCGCAGCGATTTCGCGCACCAGTGCAATTTTCTGCGCGAGTTCTTTTCCGCGAAAGCGCAGGGTGGGGCCAGCGATCCCCACTGCGGCGACCACGCGATTTTCGGCGAGCAGAACTGGGGCCGCGACGCCGCTCAGTCCTCTTTCGAGTTCCTGATTGTCGATGGCGTATCCGCGCTGGCGTATTTGGCGCAAGTTTTCTTTCAGATCGGACGGGCGAGTGGAGGTGGAGGGTGTGAAACGCGGCAGGCCGTTGCGCAGGACAATCGCGTTGAGCTCCTGATCGGTGAGAAACGCGAGGACTGCTTTGCCCACCGCAGTGGCGTGCGCAGGAAAGTGTGCGCCGACGTTGGTGCGCACTGTGATTATGGTGTGCGGCGAGTTTACGCGGTCGAGACAGAGGATGCCGCCTGCGCCGGGGACAGCGAGGCTGACGGTTTCGTGCGAGCGGCGAGACATTTCGAGCAGAAAACGGTGGGCTTCAGTTTGCAGCGTGCGCGATTCGACGGCTTTGTTGCCCAGCTCGTGCAGCTTCAGGCCCAGGCGGTAGCGTTCGTTGTCCGCGTTTCTTTCAATCATTCCGAATTTTTCCATGGCGTTGAGGAGGCGGTGGACCGTGGCTTTATCCAGATTGAGAGCCGCGGCTAGTTGTGTGACGCCGAGTTCGGGGCCGTTCTGCCCGAGGTGCAGGAGAATACGCAGGGCTTTTTGTAGGGATTTGCTGGAGCCGGGGGCGGAGATTTTGCGGACGCTGGCGCGCTGGCTGGCGGATCGTGGATTGGTTGGCACGTAGCCTCCGAAATCAACGGCGACGGCGCCGGTCCCGCTTCGCGAGACGGCTGCCACAAAGGCAGCGCTTTGCTGCTTTGGCCCTCGCGCGTAACTTTTTCTTGACCCTTGCGGCATTGTAGATAGAATTCGGGAAGTGTCAATATGAAAGATATGTTCACAATATGAAACACGCAATGCAGCAAGGATGATGCTGCGAGTTACGCGATCGCGCTGCGCTTATCGCGCGATCAAATCCAGAGTTTTTCGTTGATCTTCAGGCCGTGGGCGCGACAGTGATTCAGGTAATGGTCAATGAACCAGAAAACGTCGAGGGTGTCCAGCAGCACATCGTTGTCATCGTAAAACTCGAGGGAGCCATTCAAGAAGAAAATTGTTTTCATGCCGTTGGGATCGTCGGAAACCAGGGTGTGAATCACGCCGGGATTTTCGCGGACGTAACTGCCGGGGCGCGCGACCCAATCGTATTCCAGATAGCGCCAGCTTCCTTCCAGCGTGCAGGCGGAGATGGGGCCGCGATGGCGGTGGCGGCCCAGCACGCCGCCTTTTTTGACCCAGAGAATGTTGGCGAAAGAATTGGTGCGCACATCGAAAGCGAGGTGGCGGATAAAAACATTTTCCTTGAACGGCACGTAGGGAGATTCGTCTTGGCTTGCGCCGATGTGAATATCGGGGCGGCCGTATTCCTGTATGACTGAGGCGAGGGTGCTTTTTGCATCAACGATAGCCATGTGGACCTCCGGATGCATGGGGGCGCGGAATGTGAATCGCGCGGAACGCGCAGTTGCGCCGATTGCGGGGCCAGTATACATCCGGGCGCAGGCGCGGCAATCGAGTTGGCCGATGTTCGCCCGATTTTTGCGCGTGGTGCGGGCGGCCGGAAGGCCACGCGAAGCGTTAAAGGTATCGATGGCGCGAGCGAGCACGCCAGCAGTCGGCGGCGGAGAGGCCGGGACAGCAACAGCGGCGTCATCGGGCGTATCATCGGTTTCTTCGGGCGCAACGTTTGCGCTCGCACCGTCCGGCGGACGGGAGGAGACCGCGTGAATCCGAGGATCAAGACAACGGTAGTGGGCAGTTATCCGGTTCCTTCGTGGCTGGTGGGAAATACTTCGCGGCTGGTGCTGCGCGACGCGGTGATGTCGGTGCTGAAGACGCAGGAGCTGGCGGGGCTGGATTTAATTTCTGATGGGGAGCTGATGCGTTTCGATCCCAGTCATCCGGAAACGAACGGGATGATTGATTATTTTGTTTCGCAGATGGAGGGGATTCGCAAACATTTTTCGCTTTCGGATTTTGACAGGTTCCGCGCGGATAGGGCATCGGGATTCCGGCTGCTGACTGCCGGGATGGTGGTGGAGCGAATCGGCGAAGGAACTTTGAATTTGCCCCGCGACCATGAATTTTCGCGCGTGCTGACGAAATCGCCACTGAAGTTTACGTGCACGGGACCGCACATGCTTGCGCGACTGCTGACGAACTGTTTTTACAAGGAAACGGCCGAGCTGGCGATGGCCATCGCGGAGATTCTGAGGCGGCAGCTGGAATTGATTGAAGCGGACACGGTGCAGCTGGACGAAGCGAGCATCGTGGGGTTTCCGCAGGACGCGCCGTGGGCCGCGGAAGCGATCAATCACGCGTTGGGTGGGATTTTGAACGAAAAAGCGGTGCACATTTGTTTCGGCAATTACGGCGGGCAACCGATGCTGCGGGGGTTCTGGCGCGATTTGATTCCGTTTTTGAATTCGCTTAAGACGGATCACCTCGTTTTGGAATTTGCGCGGCGCGGCTACGAGGAATTGTCCGCGTTCAGCGAGCTGGACCCCAAGATCGGCCTGGGAATCGGCGTGATCGATATTAAGGATAACGAAGTGGAGTCGCGCGAGCTGATCGCTTCGCGGATTGAAAAAATCGCGAAGACAATTGGCGTCGAGAGGTTGCGCTACGTTCATCCGGACTGCGGATTCTGGATGCTGCAGCGCAGCGTGGTGGATCGCAAGATGCGGGCGCTGGTCGAGGGGCGAGATTTGTTCGAGGGACGCGAGTAGGAGATTCCTACTTCAAGAGTTCGGTTACGTTTGCGGGGCTGGAGCGTTGACGGTGGAAGACGAAAAGGCAGCCGTCCGGGCGACTATCTTCAATCATTTGTCGGGAATCGCGTTGGCGCCGACTATCGCGGCACTGGCTGACCGCGGAGTGTTCCGGCTTTTCGATTCTCCGTCGGCAGGGATTAGTCTGGATGAAATCTGCGAGCACACTCATGCGAATCGTGGTTATTTGCGCGTGGCACTGCGCTTGTTGACTTCGTGTGGCTGGCTGCGGCAGCGGAACGAAGCGGGCGAAGCTCCACGGTATGCACTCACGCCGGCAGGCGTGATAGGGGTGCGGCTCGCGGCGCCGCTTTACCGCGAAGTGATTTCGTTTATCCCGAAAGCGCTGTTCCTCGAGGATTTTCTTTACGGTAAGTTCGATGGGCCGGTCCTCCCTTCCCTGCAATCGCTGGTGGTGCGCGCTCGTGAACGATGGCTGGTAACGCCGCAGGATGACGGCGTGGTGGCGGGCGTTGCTGAATGCATTCGCGGGCATCTGGACGGCGTGTTGATCGGCGCGGCGATGGTGGCGCTGGCGCGCGGCGGGGTGCTGGCGCGGCTGCAGCACGGGCCAGTCGAGACGCGTTCGCTAGCGGGAAATCAGGCGAGTTTGAATTGTTTGTTCGAGCTGCTGGGGACACAGGATTGGCTGGTACGCGAAGGAGATCGCGTGCGTCTGACTTCGCGCGGGCTTTATGCGGCGCAGATCGCGACATCGTATGGCGTGACCGTTTCGTATTTGCCGATGTTCAATGCGCTGCCGACTTTGCTATTTGGAAATGCGCGCGGGCCGAGGGTGGACGAGAGCGGCGTGGAACTGCTGGTGAATCGCGGGATGAACGTGTGGGGCAGCGGCGGCGCGCACAAAACCTATTTCAAGAAAGTGGACGAAATTATTATTGAGATTTTCAATCGTCCGCTGGCGCGGCAGCCGCAGGGAATTTGCGACATGGGCTGCGGCGACGGGACTTTTCTGGAGCATTTGTACGAAGTGGTGAAACAGAAAACCGCGCGGGGCAAAGTGTTGGAGCAACATCCGTTGGTGCTGGTGGGCGCTGATTTCAATAAGGTGGCACGGCGCGTGGCGAAACAGCATTTGCGTAAAGCCGAAATTCCGGCGTGCCACGTGATCGCAGGGGACATCAATCGTCCGGCGCAACTAGGCAGCGATCTGGAGGCGTTGGGGCTGGACGTGCACGATTTGCTGCACGTGCGCTCGTTTCTGGATCACAATCGGCCGTATTCGCCGCCGGCGAATTATGTGCGCGGCCGCCGGCGCGGGAAATCCACCGGGGCGTTTGCTTATCTGGGCGAAGAAATTCCTGCAGATGAGCTGGAAGAAAATCTGGTGCGATATTTGCGGCGCTGGGCACCTTACGTGGGGCGGTTCGGGCTGCTGGTGCTGGAGCTGCACACTTTGCCGCCGGAGCTGGCCGCGGCGAATTTGCGATATACGCCGGTAGTGGCTTACGACGGAACGCATGGATTTTCCGATCAGTATTTGGTGGAGCTGCCGATTTTTCTGGAGTGCGCGCGGGAGGCGGGGTTGCAGGCGGACGACCGTTACCACGCCAAGTTCCCTGCTTCGGACCTGGCGACGGTGAGCGTGAATTTTTTTACGGCGCTGGCAGGAGCATCGGGGCCGGAATTGGTTGCGAGCACAGCGTTTTCGCGCGCCTGATACCGCGAAACCCACTACGTGAGTTGCGGCGCCGCTTTACAGGGTTTGCAGTAGAGGGATTGCGGGTCGTTAGGACTAAGATGGACGTCTAGAGAAAGCCTTGGATCGCGCGAAACGGAACCGAGTCGAGAGGGATGAATGCGTAAATGGATTGTCACCGGCCTGGCGGTTCTGTTGGTGTTGTTGGTCGCGGGCATTTTGCTGGGACCGACGCTGCACAATTTCATTCGCGCACGGACCCAGAAGGTATTGGAAACACATTTTGCAAGCTCGGTGGAATTCTCGGACTTCGATGTGAGTCTGTTTCCACGGCTGCGCGTGACGATTAGCGGGCTGGTGTTGCGACACAAGGGACGCACCGACATTCCCCCGCTCGTACAAGTGAAGACGGTTTCGATGTTCGCGCAGCTGGCGGAATTGCTGCGTCCCCAGCCGTACATTTCGTTCGTGCAATTGGACGGATTGCAAATTCACACGCCGCCGCGCGTGCCGGGCGGAGAGCCGATGATACATAAAACGGATCAAGACCTGGCGGCGAAATATCCGGTGATGATTGGCGAAATGCGGGCCGATGACGCGAGCATTGAGGTGCTGCGCGCGCAATCCGACAAGCCGCCGCGCGAATTCCCGATTCACCATCTGGATCTGCATGACCTGAGTTTCGATCGCCCGGCACAGTTCCACGCGCTCCTGACCAACGCGATTCCGAAGGGTGAAATTGATGCGACGGGCGCATTCGGACCCTGGCAGGCGGAAGAACCAAGCGCGACTCCGGCCGACGGACACTATGTTTTTCAAAATGCGGATCTGGGAACGCTGAAGGGATTGCGCGGGATTCTTTCGTCGCAAGGAACATTTAGCGGGCCGCTGGATTATTTGGCGGTGGCGGGTCACACGGATACGCCCGACTTCGGCCTGCGCACCGGCGGCAAGCCTATGGCGCTGCACACCGATTTTTCAGCGCTGGTGGACGGAACCAATGGCGACGTGACTTTGAAAAGCGTGATCGCGAAATTCTTGCACACCACGCTGGCGGTGAACGGAAAGATTGTGGACGTCAGCAAGCAGATAAAAGGGCGCACGATTTTTCTGAATGCGACATCGGACAACGCGCGGATTGAAGACCTGCTGCGCCTGGCCGTCGATTCGGACGAGCCGCTGATGACTGGGTCCGCGAACCTGAAAACCACAATTGATATTCCCGAAGGCGCAGACGATCTGCTGGACCGCATGAAACTCATCGGACAATTTGGAGTGGGCCACGGGCAGTTCACCAGCGCCACCGTGCAGGGGAAGGTGGACACGCTGAGCCGCAAAGGACAGGGAAAGCCGAAGGACACGGATATCAGCGAGGTTGCGTCTGATTTCCGCGGAAATTTCCGATTCGCTGACGGCGTGGTGACATTTTCCAGTTTGAGTTTTGCGGTGCAGGGCGCGTCGGTGCATCTAGACGGGACGTACAATATCGACAGCACGGCGATGGATTTCAACGGCAACCTGCTGATGCAGGCCAAACTTTCACAGACAACCACGGGAGCAAAATCATTTTTTCTGAAGGCTGCGGACCCGTTTTTCAAGGGCAAGAACGGTGGAAGCGACGTGCCCATTAAAATTGGTGGGACGAAAGACCATCCGACGTTCGGCTTGGGTAAACGCAGCGGCAATAAGAAGGACGACGAGCCGGGGAAATAAGCATTGCAGCGCCCCAAGCCAAGCCGGCCGATCGTTTTTCCCTCACGCTAGTTCCCTTTTGTTCCCTTACTCACGACTAAAGAATATGCTGGTATGTGCGCCGCGATGGTATGAGAATGCACAGGCTCTGAATCGCTGACTGATGGGTGTTCGCTGGTCACCACGTGCTTGAGGATTCACTTCTACACGTCCCGTTCGAGCTGACCATTTCATCTTAGGAGAAACTTTTCATGCGTTTGCGCTCGATGTGCTGCTCGCTGCTTACGATTACCGCGTTGCTCTCGGCTGAAATCACGCCGGGGCAGAACACTGACGCACAGACTTCTCCAGTGATTGCCGGATACACGCGGATATCTTCCACGGCGGAAGGCGCACTGGAGAAAAAGTTTCAAGACGGGATCGTGCCCGGAAATATTCGCGAAAACATGCGGCGATTGAGCGCGCGCCCTCATCACGTGGGTTCGCCGTACGATAAGGACAACGCCGAATGGATTCTGGCGCGGATGCAGGAGTGGGGATTGGACGCGCACATCGAAACGTTCAGTGTTTTATTTCCCACTCCCAAGGAACGGCTCGTCGAGCTGCTGGAACCCATGCATTTCCGCGCGAAGTTGCAAGAGCCTGTGCTGCCAATCGATCCCACTAGCAACCAGACCGCGGAACAACTACCGACGTACAACGCGTATTCGGCGGATGGAGACGTGACCGCGCCGCTGGTGTACGTGAACTACGGAATCCGCGAAGATTACGAGCAGCTGGATCGGATGGGAATTTCGGTGAAGGGCGCGATCGTCATAGCGCGTTATGGTTCGGGCTGGCGCGGCACGAAGCCAAAAGTCGCCGCAGAGCACGGCGCAATCGGCTGCATCATTTATTCCGATCCGCGCGGAGACGGATATTTTCAGGGCGATGATTACCCCGCGGGAGGTTGGCGTCCGCGCGAAGGGGTGCAACGCGGCAGCGTGATGGATACGGATTATCCCGGCGATCCGCTGACGCCTGGAGTGGGCGCGACCGCGGATGCAAAACGGCTGGCGATTAAAGATGCCAAGACGATTACGAAAATTCCGGTGCAGCCGATTTCTTATGCTGATGCGCTGCCACTGCTTTCCGCCTTGCAAGGTCCGGTGGCTCCGGAAAAATGGCGCGGCGGGCTGGCCCTCACTTACCACGTTGGGCCGGGGCCGGCGAAAGTACACCTGAAGGTTGCGTCCAACTGGGACATGAAGCCGATTTATGACGTGATTGGTACGCTGCATGGCGCGGGCGATGAGGCTGGGCAGTGGGTGATCCGCGGGAATCATTTTGATGCCTGGGTGAATGGCGCCGACGATCCAATTTCCGGCCAAGCGGAAATGTTGGAGGAGGCGCGGATGCTCGGCGAACTGCACAAGCAGGGCTGGACGCCGAAACGCACGATTATTTATTGCGCGTGGGACGGAGAGGAGCCGGGCCTGCTGGGATCTGTTGAATGGGTGGAAACACATCTGGCGGAATTGCAGCAGCACGCTGTGGCTTATTTGAATTCCGACAGCAATCAACGAGGGCATTTTGGCGCGGGCGGCACGCAGGATTTGCAGCGAGTGGTAAGCAGCGTGGCGCGCGACATCCCGGATCCGGAAACCCATTTGTCCGTTTTTCAGCGCGCGCATCTGGTAGGGATCCGCGAAGCGAAGGATGCGGAGGGGCGCGCGGAAGCCCGCAAGCGCGCAGACCTGGAGGTTTCGGCGCTGGGCGACGGATCGGACTATACGGCATTTCAGGATTTCGCAGGAATATCTACGCTGGACCTGGGATTCGGCGGCGAGGAGGATGGCAATCAGTATCATTCCATCTACGATGATTTTTACTGGTACACACATTTCGTCGATACCGATTTTTCGTATGGGCGCGCGCTGGCGCAAACCGCCGGGACAACGATTTTACGCTTGGCGGGCGCAGATTTAATTCCGGTGGACTATGCGCCGCAAGCGGAAGCCATCGCGAAGTACGAAACGGAATTGGAGAAGTTGCTGAAAGACAAGCAGGAGGAAATCACGGAGCGCAACTTGGAATTGCAGGAAGGCGTGTTCAAGGCAGCAGCCGATCCGCGCAAGACCTTCGTGCCGCCGCCAGTGGAAGCGGTGCCGCCGTACATGAATTTTACGCCGCTGAAAAATTCCATGGAGACGCTGAAGAAAAGTGCGGAGCGATATTCCAAGGTGCTGGCGCAGTGGCAGGCCGCGGGGTCGCCGGCTCTGGCTCCGCAAGCTTTGGAAATGCTCAACGCGGATTTGTTGCGGATTTCACGATTATTCTTGAATGAAAACGGATTGCCGGAACGTCCTTGGTTCAAGAACCAGATTTATGCGCCGGGTGCGTATACCGGTTACGGCGCGAAGACAGTGGCGGCTGTGCATGAATATATGGATGAGAAAAAATGGAAGGAAGCGGAGGCGCAAATTCCGCAGGTAGCGCAGATCATCGAGAATGTGGCTGCTGGAATCGACAAAGCGGCGGTTGATTTTGAAACGGCGCTGCCGCCCAAGCAGTGATTTTTGGGGCGAGCACGACGCGAACGAAGCTTCGATAGAGTGATAGCTTGCGGTTTTGGTCCCTCACGAAGGCTTGGTGATTTTTCACCTTCGCCGCGCTGACTGATGCGCGGCCACGGCGCTACGGCCAGGATCCGTAGCAATCGCAGCCGCGCACCGTGCATCCCACGATGGCGCTCAAGAGCTCCAGCGTTCTAATCGAAACTCCCGGTCACGCCCTGGAAGCGGTTTGCAGCTTGCTTCAGCAACCACTTCATGACGCGTGTGGTGCTGTAGCAGTAGGCGAGGTTATAACCGAGCGTCGAAAAACACTCGAGCTCGCATGATTTTTTCATTTCGTTGAGTTGCGAGAGCTGGAATTTCGGCTTCTCGATAGTGCCCCAGTCGTACGTGGCGTTGTACATCGGAAAGCAAGGCGCCAGCGTGCCGTCGGTGCGAACGATCAGCCAGTTTTGGCCCGCGCGGCAGCCCCAATGTTCACTTTTGCCGCGCATGAAACCCTTCATGTTATTCAAGCGCGGGACCGAGTCCACCATCTTGTAGCCCTGCTGGTTCTTTTCAGCGAGCCAATCCAGCAACTCATCCACCTGGGGATAATCCGGCGGGCGGATGTAGGTGTCATTTTTATGGAGATGCTTGAAGTGGTCCTGCTCCATCATGGGCGTTTCGTTGATGTGATAGGTGGTGGCGATGCCGTGGTCGTGCGCGATTTGCGTTAGCTCGCGTACGTCGTCCAGATTGGTACGGCAGATATTGATATTGAAAAAGACAGTATAGCCGTAACGATACTGGCGCCTCACCAGATAATCAAAATTCGAGGCCACGTGTTCGAATGCTTTCGGCAGTCCGGGTTTTTCCTTCACGGCATCCACGGCAAAATTGATCGTGGCGATGCCTGCGTCGGCGAGTCGGTCAGTCACGTCGGGGCGCAGGAGGCGAGCATTTGTCGCCAAGTAGACCCAAAAATCTTTCTTGGCGGCGTAATAAAGGGCCTTATGAACAAAATCGGGACGCAGCAGCGGTTCGCCACCGGTCGGAGCCAGAACCCGGCAGGGTGTGTCGTGTAGCCAGTCGATTGCGCGACGGGCCACGTCCTCGCTCATCCCTTTCACGCGATTGTCATAGGACCAGCAATAGTGACAATCGAGATTGCATTTCCACTCCGTGAAAAGATACGCGATGATGGGTTGAAAATCTCCGGCACGCACACGCGACTTCAGGTAAGGAAAAAGCCAGCCGCGCATGTTGTCCAGGATCTTGGCGGCGCCCCATTCGCGTTTGCCGGTGCGCAAGACGGTTTGGTGAGCGGCGATGTCGGCTTCGTCAACGTCATGGAGAAGTTCGGGATGCTGCGGAAAAACCGGCTCCGGCAACATCAGGCCTTCCGGCGTACGGTGAACAGTGGGGCGTGGTGCGCTCTGGTTGAGAAGGTTGTGGATCGGAACGTCGAGGCGGTGAGAAGGAACAGGTGAGACGAAGCCATCGGGACTGTTGAGTTCAGACATTTATCCTCCGTATCGAAGAGTGGTTGACGTGTCTTGGATTGCGAGCAAGCGGATGGAGTCTCCTTCCATCCATTTGCCGCTGTAAGTTTTTGATTTCCTTGCCGATTCGCGAGAATCGCGGGTATCGGCTATACCAGATCTCCCCGCATCTGGAAATAGATGCGCGAACTGCCCCCAGGTCGCGGTCAACCAACCTAATTTTTGCGTTTTTTTTCCATGATGACTGTCCGGTAGCGTACCGATGGAAAAGGGTTTAGGGGGCGGGAAAATTCCAACGAGACTGCGCTGGCGTGGTATTTTTTATTGATGCGCGCGACGCAGCAGGTGATTGTAATCGGGGCGGGCATCACCGGCCTGACCTGCGCATTTCGCCTGCAGCAGTCGGGATTCCGGGTGTTGGTGCTCGAAGCATCTAATTCGCCCGGCGGGTTGATCGCCACGTTCGAGAAAAACGGATTTCTGTTCGAAGCCGGGCCGCAGTGTCCGCGATTTGCTCCGGTTCTGTGGGAACTGGTCCGGGACCTTGGACTAGAAGGCGAATTCGTCCCGGGCGATTCCCGCCTGCCACGCTACCTGCTTAAAAATGGCAAGCTGCACAAGGCGCCGTTTTCGCCGCTTGATTTTCTCGCGACAGGACTCGTGGGCGTCGGATCGAAGTACCGGCTTCTCACGGAGGCACTGCGCGGATCGCGGCCACCGGCTGGCGAGGAGTCTTTAGCCGGATTCGTTCGCCGTAAATTTGACGATGAAGTTCTCGCATACCTGGTTGAGCCTTTTATATCGGCGATTTTCGCCGGAAATACGGAGCAAATCGGCGTAGCGAGCGCATTTCCCTTCCTGGCCCGTTGGGAGCGGGAACACGGGAGCGTGTTACGGGGAGCAATCCATGAGAGGAAACGCAATGCGCCAGTCGACGCGCGGCCGACGTCACAGCCGACGTCGCGGCCGGCATCGTCGGCAAATCACACGGGACGGAAACTGGTCGTAACGGACGCGCTCCCTGCCATGGGCTCGTTTCGTCGTGGACTTGGCACGCTTCCAACGGCGCTTGCGCAAAAACTCGGAGACTCGATTCGCTTCGAGGCCAGGGTAGAGAACATCCATAGGGGTGCCGCCGCTGGAAGCGGGGATTCTCCGTGGCGGCTCCGACTCAGCAACGGAGAAGAAATGACCAGCACAGGACTGGTGGTAGCTGCGCCCGCTTACGAGGCTGCGCGCCTGCTGGGGACGGCGGCACCGGCACTCAGCGCCAAGCTTTCAGAGTTATACTATGCACCAATGGTGGTCGTGTCCTCCGGATACGATCGAACGCAAGTGCGCAATCCGCTCCACGGGTTTGGACTAATGATTCCCCGCCGCGAGAAACTCAATACATTTTTCAACGTGTGGAATTCGTCTGTTATCAGCGGCCGCGCGCCCGAAGGAAAAGTGTTGCTGACGAGCTTTGCCGGTGGCGCCACAAATCCCGAGTTTGTGCGGCTGGAGGAAAAGGCGATTGCGCAAATCATCGAAGCAGAGATGGCGGCGTTGTTGGGAATTGACGGACCGCCCATCGAACGGTCGGTATGGAAATTTCCCAAGGCTCTGCCGCAATTCAACGTGGGCCACGCGCAGACCGCAGCGGGTATTCGCGAAGCATTGACGGAATTGCCGGGCCTGTACCTTGCCGGGAATTATCTGGAGGGGCGGTCACTGGGAGATTGCGCAGAAATCGGATCGCGGACGGCCCAGGAACTGATGCATCAGTTTTCCGCATAAAGCATCTAAGTAAAAAGCTGGATGCAAGATAGCCTGCATTTCATGCCGATAAAGGAGAGGCAGTTGCACTCCCTGATTCACTCGCTAATTTTCATTATGACGGCAATAGTTGGTCTGGCGCTGTTGACCGGATGGATTTACCAGCACGTGGCGACGGCTGGGGATCGCAAGCGGCATCCTGGGCCGGGTGAGATGTTCGACCTGCAAAGCCATCGTTTGCACTTGCTGTCCATGGGTCGGGGCAGCCCGGCTGTGATCCTTGAGTCTGGCTTGATGTCAACCGTGCTGAGCTGGGAAAACGTCCAGGCAGAAATCGCAAAGTCCACCCGCGCCGTGAGCTACGATCGCGCAGGACTTGGCTGGAGCGATCCTGGTCCAGCACCTCGCGATGCCGAGCAAATTGTCAGCGAACTGCACCGACTCCTGGAGCGAGCGCACGTCTCTCCACCATTCATTCTCGTTGGACATTCCTTCGGAGGACTAACAACGCGCCTATTTGCCGAGCGGTATCCGGAGCAAGTAGCGGGGCTGGTGCTGATCGACCCGGTGGTTCCGGGAGAATGGAATCCTGCGAACCAGCACAATGCGAAGCGAATTCGGATGGGTGCGAGAATTTTGCGCCGAGCCACTTTGCTTTCACGTTGCGGCATGATCCGATTTGTTTCTCTGCTTTTCCGAATGGGCGCGAAAACAATTGCCGAGCCGTTGGTCCGAATTATGAGCAAAGGCGCGCCCAAAGGAGACGGCACGGGCCGGAGCCCGCTTTTCTGGAACCTGCCGCCAAGCGAGCGGGCCATGGCGTCCGTTTTCTGGGTGCAGCCGAAGTTCACCGAAACGATCGCGAGCCAGCTGGAAAATCTGCCGAGAAGTGCGGCGCAAGTGGCCGTTGCCGAAGATCTGGAAGGCAAAGCCATTACCATTATTTCGGCTGCGGATACGCCCGCGGATCGAAAGGCGGCACACAACGCCACGGCGCGACTTTCGTCGGGCGGGAAGCATGTAATCGCAGCGCGCAGTAGCCACTGGGTAATGACGGACGAGCCGGAAGTTGTTCTGGGGGAGATTCGGGAAATGATTGCGCGGATGCGCGAGCCTAGCGTGAGAAGCGCCAGCGCGTGATGGCCGCACGGGCGGAGGACGGCGGAAGGTTCAGGACGGAGCGGAGGAAAAAATGAGAACTCTCGGAAAAATCGCGATGATCTTTTTTCTAGCCGCCACGGGTGCGGGATCTTGGGCTGCCGCGCCTGTCATAGCGCAAGTGCCGTCTCAACCAGCCCCAAACCAGTTGCAACCTGCGCAACAGCCGCAACAACCCCAACAACCGCAGTCCTCAGGAGCACCGGCAACAACACCATCAGCGGATGTGAAACAATCCTTGCCGGATAAGCCGCAGCCAGCCACGCCCGCGAAGGACCAGAAAAATGCCCAGCACGAGCAGCAAACCGGTACCTCGAAGGACCGGCTTTTCTGGACCATGCCGAACTTTTTGACGGTGGAGGATGCGGACAACATTCCGCCGCTGAGCAGCGGCCAAAAATTCAAGGTTGTGGGGCGTTCGTTGATTGATCCGTCTGAATTCGTGCTGATTGGCTTCGTCGCAGGGCTGGGACAGGCAAGTAATAGCGACCCATCATACGGCCAGGGCGCGCAGGGTTATGCAAAAAGGTACGGAACCGCGTATGGCGATAATGCCATTGAGAACTTCATGGCGAGTGCAGTACTGCCGTCGCTGCTTCATCAGGATCCTCGTTACTACCAATTGGGCCGCGGAGGTTTTAAGCGCCGCGCCAGTCATGCGATTGAGCGAGTTTTCATCACTCGTTCGGACTCTGGCGAAAAACAGTTCAACTATTCCGAGATTTTCGGCGCTGGAATTGCGGCCAGCATTTCGACTTACAGCTACCACCCGAGTCAGGACAAGAACTTTGGCACCGTAGCCAGTGTGTGGGGCTCGCAACTCGGATGGGACTTTGGCACGTATTTGATCAAGGAGTTCTGGCCGGATCTTCGCCGCAAACATCACAAGGAAAATCAAACCAATCCCTAGGTGACGCGCATTCTGTACTGCTAAGAGCGTCTCCATTGGCGTTCGGCAGGAGTGCGCTTGCGTTTCACACCGAGCGCGCAAGGGTTGCAAAAATAAAATTTTCGTGTTGATTAACTTTGGGCAGACGACGCAGCACGTGTCGGTGCCGGCTGTGCTCGGCGCGATTGTGCTTGAAATCTCAAGGTGCGACGGCGATGAAGCTTTTGGGGATCGATATCGGGACTGGCGGCACGCGGGCGGTGCTGTTGGATGGCGACGGCCGCGTGGTGAGTTCAGCGACCGCGGCGCATCCCCCCTTTGCATCGCCTCACGCGGGCTGGGCCGAGCAAAACCCTGGCGACTGGTGGGCCGCGGTTTGCAGCGCGATCCCGGAATGCCTGACGCGTGGCAGGACCTCGGGCGGAGAAATCAGCGGCGTTGCGCTCACCGGGCAGATGCATGGCCTGGTGCTGCTGGACCGCAGCGGCAGCGTTCTGCGCCCATCCATTATATGGTGCGACCAACGCACGGAAGTGGAATGCCACGAGATCACCGAAGCGATGGGCGCAGCGCGACTGATCGAACTTACCGCCAACTCGGCGCTGACCAATTTCACGCTCCCTAAAATTTGGTGGGTGCAGAAGAACGAGCCGGAAATTTGGGCGCGCGCCGGCACGATTCTGCTGCCGAAAGATTACATACGTCTGCGGTTGAGCGGTTCGCGTGCGACCGACGTTGCTGATGCATCGGGGACGCTGCTGTTTGACGTGGCGAATCGGAAATGGTCGCGGGCGATGATGGAAGCGTCACGGCTGAATGCAGACCTGCTGCCCAGTGTTTTCGAATCGTCCGAAGTTTCCGGACACGTTTCGGAGGAAGGCGCGCGCGCCACAGGCCTTCGCGCTGGAATCCCCATCGTTGCCGGAGCCGGGGATCAGGCTGCGGGGGCGGTGGGCGCGGGAATTGTGCGAGCCGGTGCGGTGAGCGCGACGATTGGAACTTCCGGCGTGGTGTTTGCCGCGACCCCTGGGCCAGTGCATGATCCCGCGGGACGCATCCACACATTTTGCCACGCGATGCCGCAACGCTGGCATGTGATGGGAGTGACGCAAGCCGCGGGATATTCGCTGCGTTGGTTTCGCGATCAATTTGGCGCGACCGGCGATCCCGCGCAAGACGCGTACGAGCGAATGATGAAGGAAGCGAGCGCGGCTCCGGCCGGGGCCGATGGGCTGCTGTGGGCGCCGTATCTGATGGGCGAGCGGACTCCGTATTTGGATCCTCATGCACGCGGGGCGCTGGTAGGAATTTCCGCGGCGCATACGCGCGCGCACGTGATTCGCGCGATCTTGGAAGGTGTGGCGTTTAGTCTGCGCGACACTTTGACCATTTTTGCCGAATTAAACATTCCGGTGGAGTCGATTCGGCTCGGTGGAGGAGGTGCGCGCGGAGCTTTGTGGCGGCAGATTCAGGCCGACGTGTATGGAATGCCGGTTGGACTGCTGGAAGTGGAGGAAGGGCCGGCTTACGGCGCGGCTTTGCTGGCAGGAGTGGGTGTGGGGAACTGGACGAGCGTTGAGAACGCTTGCGATGCGACGGTGCGGGTATCGAGACATATTTCGCCGGAACCGCAACACGTCGCGCTGATGAATCGGCAGTACGGGACTTATCGCAAGTTGTATCCGGCGCTGCGGGACATCTGGCGCGATGGGCGTTCCTAAGTAGCTCGTCCGGAATCAGCGGGAATCATCAGTGACGCGACGGCTGCGCTTGCCACGCATAATGCTGCGCAGATCAACATTACGATTCGGAATCCAAAGACAAACGCATGAGAAATGGAGCTATGGAGTAGCGCGGCCGTCCGGGTATCCAGGCCGGAAGGCAGGTCGAGTCCAGCGAGCTTGATCTCGTTGGACTGAACGTACTGAGGAATCCCCGGTGGCAGTAGCGCGCCCGTGAGACTGCGTTGCAAGCTGATGCTGAATAATTTCACTATGACGATTCCGAGAATTGCGACGGCTAGCACGCTCGCGACCCGCGCGATGGCGTTGTTGATGCCGGAGGCAGCGCCAGCGTGTTCCTGATCCACTGCGCTCATCACCACGGTGGTAAGTGGAGCAACGCTGATGGCCATTCCGAAACCGAGAACAGTGAACGCCGGGAAAAATCCTTGCCAATAGCCCGCTCCAACGCCCGGCAATGCGCAGAGAACGAAACCAATCGCGGCAATGAGCGGCCCGACGATCAACGGAGCTTTCGATCCGTAACGCGCGACCAGCCCGCCGGACCAGCGCGAAAGAAAAAACAGCAGCAGAATCAGCGGGAGCCCAGCCGCGCCAGCAGCAGTTGTGGAATATCCCTGCACTTGAATCAGGTCCATCGGGAACAAGAAAAGGAAAATTCCGAGCGCAGCGTAGAGAAACAGAGTGAGCAGGTTCGCACCAGTAAAACTGCCGGACGAAAACAGCGCGAGTGGAACCATGGGTGAAGCGATTCTGTCCTCGACGAGCGCGAAGGCGATCAGACAGCCGAACCCTAGAATCAGGCTGCCGTAAACCAGCGGGTGGCGCCAACCGAGACTGCTGGACTCGATGAAACCGTAGACCACACCGCCTAATCCCACCGTCGCGACCAGCGCGCCGAGCGAATCCACCCGGCCGGCTTTCGGGTTGCGGCTTTCGGGAACGCGCCACAGCGAAATTACGATCACCGCGACCGCGAGCGGAACGTTGATGAAGAATACCCAGCGCCAGGAGGCCTGCTCAATCAGCCAGCCGCCCAGAACCGGGCCCAGCGCCGTGGTGATGGCGGTGAAGCCGGACCAAGTGCCGATCGCTTGTCCGCGGGTTTTTTCCTCGAAGGATGCGCTGATGAGCGATAGGCTGCCGGGTACCAGAAAAGCGGCGCCAACACCTTGCACACTGCGCGCGATCACAAGTTGCTGAATATTCGAGGCAAGACCACAGGCAACGGAAGCCGCTGCGAAAATTCCTACGCCAATCAGAAACACCAAGCGGCGGCCAAATAAATCGCCAAGCGAGCCGCCGACGAGAATCAAAGCGGCAAGGAACAAACCATAAGATTCGACGACCCATTGCACGCCGACGACGCTGGCGTGGAGGCTCGTTTGCAACGCGGGCAGAGCGACGTTGACGACAGTGCCGTCAATAAAAGCCATGCTGGAGCCGAAAATCGTGGCGGCCAGAATCCATCGTCCCGTGCTCGGTGCGGACGGAGGGGCAGCGTTCGGTGACCGGACCACGCCTTCGTCGCAGGGCGGTTTCATGAGGCTATGGATGCATTCTACCGGCGTGAAGCCTGATTCTGCTCAGGCTTTTGGCGTCACTACGATCGTACTGTGACTTCGATCACGCGTCGATCTCGCGGCGGAAGTTCAAGTTCAGTATGGGGACATCTCATTGCACCGCCGCTGGAATCTGCAGGAACGACTTCGACGGAGGCGATTCCAGCTGCGATTGCAGCAGCAGAAATTGCGGAGAGCCCAGCGGCCCCTCAGCGAGCCGCAAAACCTACGGAAGACCGGTGGACGCAGAAGATTTCGATTACTTGAAATGTTCTGAGCGAGTGCAGATATATCGTCAGGCCGGTCCCCGTTCACGCAGAGCTTCGCTGGCACCCGCCAGATTGGTGAGCTTCATCTCCGCGTACTTGCGCGACAGCACCACGCCGGGCGCACCTGCCTTGAACGATGCGATCACGGCTGCCTTCACATCTGCAGGTTGCGTGCGCTTCTCATCCGCTCCCGTAGGAATATCAATGTCGATTCCAGGATAAATCGGAATCGCTCCTTGAACATCCGCGATGGCGCGTCGTGTCTCAGCCGCAACGTACTCAGCCGAGAGCCCGGTGGTCGGCAGTAGGCTGAGATTTGGCTCGCCTTCGAGTCCCATCATTTTGTAATGAAGCTCCAGGACCTGATCAGGCGTCGAGTCGCGGAACACCGTCGTCTGTATGTTTTTTATGTACTGCGCCATACGCGGTCCCGCGCAATTGTTGTATGGGCACGGTTTCAGAAAATCGGAGACGTGCATCAGTCGCGAGTAGGCCTGCTCGGCCCGGTAAAATGGGCTCATCGTAACCAGGTGCATGATGTGCCAGCCGACCTGCACTTTCGGATTCGCTTCCTTCGCGGTGCCGTAGATCAGGCCGTAAACTTCCTCCTGGCTGTTGAACCAAAATTTTTCCCAGGCTAGGATTTCGGGATATTCGAGAAGCAGTCGCCAATATGTGACGAACGCTCCATCGTTTGCTCTCGGCTGGCCATACGTCCGCTTCACCCAAAGGTCGAGCGCCATGTAGCCTTCACGCGCTCGGGCGACGTTGATTCCCCGCTCGGTTGCCTTGCGAACGCAGTGAGTGCAAAAACAGTTGATGAATGAAGTTCCGTCGAATTTGCCGAAGTACGCGCCGATCGTCTCATTCAGCGGTCCCTGCCGTTCGGACTCCCACATGAGCCCGTCGAGGTCGTTGGACTTCACCCAGTCTTCGACCATTGACGTGAGAAAATTTCGCGTGTCGGGATTGTTGAAGCAGGTGTCGCGGCCGACTCGTCCGTAGATGTCCACTTCGGCGATGCGCTCGAAGTTTGTGATTAGCCGCGGATTGTAGGCCTCCTCAAATAATGCATACACTTGCATGCCGCGCTTCTTGGCTGCTGGCGTCACGTCCGCCAGAATATCGAAGTCACCTAATTCCGGCGCTCGAATGTCCTTGACCACCGAGTTCGCATAAAACTCAGGGTGAACTTTCGTGTAGCTGCCTCCGTGAATCTGGTCGTACTCCTGAACTCCATGATCCGGCAGGGGCTGGCCCGGAACTTGTCTTCCGGAGAGACCACGCCCATAGGTGAACACGGTGGGCATCAACACATTGACGCCGCCTTTTTCCTGCAGCGTGTCCAGGCATTTATCAACGCCTTCATCCACAAACGATCGCGCACCGATTTGGAGCGCGACGAAGCGCTTCCCGTCTGAAGCAAAAGGAGCGCGCGGGTAGACTTTCGCAGGCTCGGCTGGCCGATTGGCGTCGACGCTGAAGCTTTTGCCGCTGGCGAGAGCGACCGCGGGAATCGCAGCGAGTTCCCCGAGGAAGGTACGTCGCGAAGCGCATTTTATTTTGTCTACTTTATCCATTTCGCCCCTTTCCATTTAGAGAGAGATCGGAAAATCTCACCATTACTAAGAGAGGGAAACTCGCGTCTGCGCGGCTCCGCGCCTGGGCGGAGGCCGTGGAAATAATCTGGCGTACCAGGGTTGCGATTGTAGGATGAATGGGCAGATTTTGGGACTGGTTTCCTCGAGCCTTGAGCGGACCGCCTAGATGGGTCACGGCTGGCTCGGTTCGCCGCGAGTTTTTTGCATCCTACAACCATGGTAGTCATCCCATGATGAGTATGACGGCGGTCCTATTTATTACCTCTATGGGGAAGGATGTCCGCCGTAAATCCAGCCGAATCAGGCGAATCCATTGCCGATACCAATTTCTGATTGAATCGCCTCGGTGCGTATGCTGTTATTCACAATACGAGGCGTAGAGTAACAGAATGAGAGTTGAACTCTTCCACCCCGACTCCGACACGCAGCCACGTCATTGGGTGCGCCATGATCAGGCTTTCGCGATGATGTTGCGGCCCGGCTCAATTGAGTGGGGCGACAAGCGTTCCGCGCTGGAAAAGTTCACCTACAAGGCGTCCGACTTAGCACTGTGCCATCGTCATGAAGGAGAGTGGGTCGGACTGATGAACGTACGGCATCTGCAGCTCGGTATTTCCGATGCGGCACTGCTGGCCAGCTCTGATGGAGCTTACGGCGAGGTGGAACTGCGCCATTCACGCAAGTTTGCGGACGCGCGCCTGAGTGCGATGGTTGCGGCCGTTCATGCAGAGATGATTGCCGGCTTTCCGAGCGGGCGGCTGTTTCTGGATTCTGTCGAACAGGCAATGGCCGTAGCGCTGGTCAATGATCATGCAGTCAGGCACCGTCCTGTGCAGATCTCCCGAGGCGGACTGGGCCCAGCGCGCTTGCGAAGGATTCGAGAGTTGGTCCGAGCGAAGATGGAAGACGAGTTGAGTCTTGACGAGATGGCGCAATCGGTGGGGTTGAGCACAGCTCATTTCGCGCGGATGTTTCGCAAGTCAACGGGCCAGACCCCGCATCAATTTGTTCTGCACCACCGGCTCAAGCGTGCTAAGGCGTTGTTGCGTGCTCCCGATGCGCGAGTATTGGATGTGGCCGTGGCCTGTGGCTTCAAGACCCAGCAGCACTTTGCACAGGTCTTTCGTGACGTCTGGGGAATTAGCCCGACGGAGTATCGCCGGGATTTTCTGGGCTACGAAGCGACTTGCGCGTGTGAAACCTGCTCCGAAGATGAAGATGCGCCACGCCTGGTGGTTAGTGGTTCGCAGCCTTAACTTCACTCTCGCGGGTTGCCGTTTCCTTCCTTGCTAACTTCCAGTCCGGTCGGGAATTTGTAACTCTTCGCACTTTGCAGCCGCCTCGGCATTGTGTACTCCGTCAACAATTCTGACTCGTCCATGCTGTAGTTCATTCGAACTCTCGTCGTCGTTCCCTCAAGACCACCCCTAGGTGTAAGTGGTTGGAATTCTCGCTGCTTGCACGAAATTAGCAGGATTCCGACCATGCCAGCAGAAATCCGCACAAGTCCGCATCCGACCTCCAGTCTACTTACAGTTGTGCGCAGAACTCACAGCGTCAACCAGCCGGACAGCGGATCAACTGATCGTTGTTAGCCGGCCGGAATTAATTCAACACCGGAGGAAAAGTCAATGGAAGCAATTGGATTGTTAGTCAGGCTCGAAGCACGTGCGGGCAAGGAAGCCGACGCCGAGGCATTTCTCCGGTCCGCTCAACCACTCGCGCTGGACGAAAAAGGGACTTTGAAATGGTATGCGCTCAAGCTCGGGCCGAGGACGTTCGGCATCTTCGACACCTTTGCAAACGAAGCGGGCCGCAATGACCACTTGACTGGCGAGATCGCGAAGAAGTTGACGGCGAGGGCCGGCGAATTATTTGCGGTTCCGCCTCAGGTGGAAAAGGTGGAGGTCCTTGCAAATACGCCCTTAAAACCCTGAGTGCGAGGTTGCAGGTACAGAACTCTGCGAGCCGCACAGGCTCGCGAAACTGAATCACCAGCAAAAGGAGAATCACATGAGTCAAACGGCCAGCAGCTTTAAGCAACAGAAGTCTGACGCCGGTGCAGCGAGAATCGACATGAAGTTCGAGGTCTCGATCGTCCCCGTCTCCGACGTTGACCGCGCAAAGGAGTTCTACACGAAGCTTGGGTGGCGGCTCGACGACGACATTGTTGATGGCACCGACTTTCGCGTCGTCCAGTTCACGCCACCGGGTTCAGCATCCTCGATCTCCTTCGGCAAGGGAGTCACGCCGGCCGCGCCCGGCTCGTTCCGCGGTGGCCTGATCGTCGCGGACATTGAAGCCGCTCACAATCAGTTCGTGGCCAGGGGCATCAAAGCGACTGAAGTGTTCCACGGCTCGCCGTTCTCTCCAGCAGGACGCATCAGCGGCCCAGACCCCGAACGCAAGAGCTACAGCTCGTATGTCTCGTTCGAAGATCCTGATGGCAACGCGTGGATCGTCCAGGAGGTCACGCGTCGGGCGCCCGGTCGCATCGATCCCGCAAAGACCACCTTCGCGTCGGCAAGCGATCTCGCAAGCGCTATGCGGCGCGCGGAAGCCGCCTTCGGCGAGCACGAAAAGAACAACGGACATCCTAACGCGAAATGGCCGGACTGGTACGCCTCATATATGGCGGCGGAGCAGGCAGGGACCGACTAGCCGAAGTGAACGGCTATCCACTTGTAACTAATGAAAAAAGCAGGAGTTAAGGAAAAAGTGATCACCAAGGAGAAGGCAATGAAAATCTCGCATACGTACCGAACTAATTCCGCGCCGCAGGAGCCCAAGTCAGCACACCGAAGCCTGATGCAATGTGTTGGCTTAACCGTTCTCGCGTGTACGTTCGTCATCGGTTGCACGGTTTCTGCGACTGCCGGCAATCCTCGAAACGGCACCACGCAAGCGGCCCCTCCGATTTCCGGAGTTATTGGAAAAGTCCAGTCGTTCACGGGCAGCTCGCTCGACGTGCAGACACCTGCAGGCGTGGTCCATGTTGATGTCAAGCAGCCCCTCACAACCTATAAGCAGATACCGTCGGATTTGAGCCATGTAACTCCGGCGTCTTACGTCGGCGTTGCGTCGACTGAGCAGCCGGATGGAAAAGAAGTAGCGAAGCAGATCATCATATTTCCAGCGGAACTGAGTGGAGCTGCAGAAGGTAGTGTTCTGACAGATCCACCGGGTGCAACTACTCACAGCAGAATGACCAATGGCTCCGTCGCGCGCCCTGCCGTATCGCACTCACGCATGACGAACGGCACGGTACAGAATGGCGGCGGCACCACGCTCGTGGTCCAGTATCAGGACGGCTCTAAGACCATCTCCGTGCCTGCAAATGTCCCCGTGACGCTAGTCGCGCCTGCACAAGTCACCTTCGCGACTGGCGATGTCGTCTACGCGCCGACTGAGAAGCTGCCAAACGGAACTCTTGTGACGGACAAGATATTCCTTTTCATTCCAGCTGCGTCCGCCAATTCCAACCAGTAAGCGTTTCGGGCAATGAGCCATTCAATGCCTCCCGCGAAGCAGACGAAGTCCACGAGCACGGTGCCGCAGCGGCAGCACGTGCTCGTGGTCAAGCGGCACCATTTGTTGGTTCGCTGGAGTCACTGGTTGAATGTTCCTATACTCCTCGGACTTGTTCTCAGCGGCATTTCTATTTACTGGTCATCGCCTGTCTATCAACACAAGCCGGATCCGACTACGGGGAATTTCGATGTCGCCGCAGATATTGGAATCTGGCTGTGCGCTCATGTGCCGGGACTGCATCGCTACAGCGATTCACCCGACTGGATTTACAACCACCTGAGTCTCGGGCCGGGCATGTTGGCCTTGGCTCTGCGTCTACATTGGTTGTGCGCGTACTCATTCATGGTGAATGGCATGGTGTACGTGGCGGGTCTGCTCTTGGGAGGAGGCTGGCGGTCGTTGCTGCCTCGCCGGACCGACCTGTTTGACGCGCTGAGAATGTTTCGGTACTACATCGGATTTCCCTTCGCCAAACTGCTGCGCAGAAAATGGCGGCATCCGCGTTTTAACACAAAGTACAACGCACTCCAGCGAGCAGCATATTTTTCTGTTCCGGTCGCGGGCTGCCTTTCGGTCGCCACTGGCTGGGCAATTCACAAGCCGATGCAGCTTCATTGGTTGGCTGCAATCCTTGGCGGGTATAACGCGGCGCGTGTCTGGCATTTCTGGCTGCTTTGGATTTACATCGTTTTCCTTGTCCCGCATCTGATTCTGGTTCTCGCCGACGGGTGGGACACTTTGCGCAGCATGATCGTGGGTTGGTCAACCCGCCTAGAGCCGCCCGCGGTGATCGCACATGAGCAGTAAGCAGAATAGACATCCATTCGTAGTTGCGAAATCTGTGGCGATGAAGAAGCTGGAAAATTTCTTTGCAGAGCAGCCTCCCCGGAAGATTGAGATGGTTCGCGCGCGTTTGCATCAGCTGACCCGGCGCGACGTTTTGTTGTTTGGTGCGGGCGCGGTGGCGGCGCTGGCGGGCGGTGGATTTCTGCTGCCACGAGAGACGCTCAATCGCTTGGGTGTGCGTCGAAGCATGGACTCCCCTGGGAAGGAGTGGTTTCTGAACAGAGCACTGCGTATCGATGATGATGTGGCGGAAGCGCTTTACTCCGCAAATCGTCGTGTGCCCACCTACACCAAATCGCAGATTACTCCGCTCAAGAACAACTACAACGGAGCTACTCCCGATCCTGGCTATATTTCGGGATGGAATCTGATTCTGGATGGGCTCGCTTCAGGCCTAAGCGTTTCTCTTGATATTCGGAATCTCACGAGTCGTTTTTCGCTGCAGGAACAGATTACGCGGCTGGTTTGCGTCGAGGGTTGGAGCGCAGTTGCCTGGTGGGCTGGTCTCAGATTCGATGACCTGATTCGCGCCTACTCACCGGTGTCGCAAGCAAAATGGGCGCTTGTGGAGTCTTCGGTCAATCTCGATGCCTACGGGAATCCTGACCCTTACTTTATGTCGCTCGACCTGGCGACGGCCCGCCATCCACAGACGCTGCTCGCTACGCACTTCAACGGTCAACCACTGACCGTGGATCATGGAGCGCCGCTGCGGCTATTGGTGCCCGTGAAACTTGGTTTGAAGAATGTGAAGGCCATCAGCAGGATTTCGTATTTCGCGGAAGAGCCAAGAGACTATTGGGCTGAACGTGGATATTCCCGCTACGACGGAATTTGAAAAGTTCATTTTTCATTTCAACCAACAGCCAAGGAGGCTGATAAATGGCAAGCAAACAGAAAACGGTGATTGTGACGGGTGCTTCGCAAGGCATCGGAGCCGGCGTGGTCCAGTCGTTCCTTGATCGCGGATATAATGTTGTCGCGAACTCGCGCAAGATCAAGAAGTCGGGTGCTTTCAGCGAATCTGATCATTTGGCTCTTGTGGATGGCAGCATCGGCGAGAGTGCTGTCGCTGCGAAAATCGTCGAGACAGCCGTGCAGAAGTTTGGATCCATCAACGCGCTGGTCAACAACGCAGGGATCTTCTTCACAAAACCTTTTACCGACTACACATCTGAAGACTTCCAGGCGCTGTCTTCCACCAACCTCGAAGGCTTCCTCTACGTCACACAGCGGGCGGTCAAGCAGATGCTTGCGCAGAAGTCTGGCGGAAGCATCGTGAGCGTCACGGCCGCGCTGGCGGTCAACCCGATCGCAGGTATTAAGGCGTCGGTCCCGATGCTCACTAAGGGCGGACTTGAAGCCGTCACACTGAGCTTGGCCGCGGAGTATGCGAGAGAGAATATTCGCTTCAACGCGGTCGCGCCTGGCGTCGTGGACACGCCGCTGCACAAGGACAACCCAAAGGACTTCCTGAAGACACTCTCGCCGATGGGTACAATTTCTGACGTCAAGGACATCGTAGACGCGGTGGTTTATCTCACAGAAGCCCGTCACGTGACGGGTGAGGTGCTGCACGTGGACGGTGGCGCGCATTCAGGAAAATGGTGAGCGCGCGGTGGGATCAAGACCTTCAGTTCGCATAACGGAAATGGGGCATAAAAAAAATGATCACGGAAGGCGTGCTAACGAGAATTTGGGATCAGCGATGTCCGCTCATGACTGGCTACCTGTTGAACACAGTGAGCGAGCATTTCTGCGACATAGGAATCACCCCTCTCGGTATTAAACATGGCGTCATATAACTGATGCTCGGGCCAATTCCGCTTAAGGTATCTTTTGACGAACGCGGCGCGGTCTATGTCAATCGTGTCGACTTCCTTTATCGCCTTTTCTTGAGGCGTTCCGGCTGTGATCAATCTGTGGATCTTAGAGGTGCGGGAAGCATAGAGGAACGCCCGAAACACATCCTTGCGATCGCGAAGAAAATATTGCGAGCCCCGGCCAACGATTACGCATGGGCCTCCAGAAAGTGCGTGCTTGACCGCCTGCTCAGAAACAATGGCGATGCGGCGTGCATCGAGCAGTTCTAGCCGATTGGTTGGCGGCAGGCGGCCCTCGAATGCTCCTCTAAGAAAAGACTTAAACACGCGATAAACCGCAGGATCATTTTTCCATTCCCGCTTCTCGACCGCTTGCGGCGTGCTGTTGGTCAGGCGTGCGATTCCCTGAGTGAGTTCGTGGTCCCACAGCTTCCAACCCAGAAGCTCGGCCAGCTTTGCAGCAATCTCCGAGCCGCCGCAGCCGAACTCGCGTTCAATTGTGATTGCTTGAATCATGGCGCGTATCCTTCGTACCGCTCGTATCCTTACCCGGCTGCCACGGCTCCGCCTGCGCCTGGATCATTCTTCTTCAAGAAAAATGCGAGAACGAACATAAGCGAGCAAAGCGCACCCAGGATCCAAAATGTGTCCATATAAGACAGCGCGTGTGCTTGTTGATTCACTAAGCCGTAGAACCTGGCGATGGCCTGATTGTGAGCGTCTGTGGAGCGCAGACCGGAATGTGCGATAGCAGAGCTCAGGCCACGCAACGCCGAACGATACGCAGGGGTGTCCGGAGTGATATGGCCGACGAGGATTTGTTGGTGATACTGAGAGCGCCGAACGATCAGAGTGGTCACCAGTGAAGTGCCGATACTGCCGCCGATGTTGCGCATGAAATTGATTATTCCGGAGACGCTGTTGCCTTTCTCTGGAGGGACTCCGATATAACCTGCCGCGGTGATGGGGACGAAAAGAAATCCGACTCCGACGACTTGCGTGATGCGCAGCCACATTGCAAAGCGAAAGCTGACGAATAAATCGAGCTGATGAGCCGAATAGATGAGTCCGACGGCAAGACACAGCCATCCCAGCGCAATCAGGTATCTGGCCTGAATCTTTGACGTAAGCCGGCCAGTGATGGGCATCATTACCAGTAGCACGACTCCTCCTCCGGACAGAACCAGACCTGCGAGTCCGGCCGTGTAACCCATAAGCGTCTGCAGAAATTCGGGAATCAAGACCAAAGTGCTGAAAAGCATGAACCCCATCATGAACATCATCAGGTTCGCCGTGGCGAAGTTAAGCTCTTGAACATACGGACGTCGACGATGGGATCTTTGCGGAACCATTCCCAGATGACCAGCGTGATCAAGCAAACTGCCGCGGTGATCGCGAGGGTGGTGATGAAATGCGAGCCCAACCAATCGTCTTCCTGCCCCTTATCCAGAAGCACCTGCAGAGCTCCAACTCCAAGCGCCAACATGGAAATTCCCATGTAGTCCACGCGGATCCCTCCGCGTTTTATGCGACGGAGGAACGGTGGATCTTCAACCAGTGTATAGGTCAAATAGAGAGCCAGGAGAACCGGAGGCAAGGTAATGAAAAAGATCCAGCGCCACGAATAGTTGTCTGTAATCCAGCCGCCCAGCATCGGCCCGACTGTGGGTGCGAGAACCGCGGAGATGCCGTAAAGAGCAAATGCGACGCCGCGCTTTTCTGGAGGAAAGGAATCGTTGAGAATAGCTTGGGCCATCGGTTGCAAGCCGCCTCCACCGATACCTTGCAGAGCGCGAAAGAACAGCAATACAGGAAGGCTCGGTGCGAGCCCGCAGAGCAAGGAACTGAGCGTGAAAATGGAGAGGGACAGCATGAAGTACTGCTTGCGGCCGATGATTTCGGCGAGCCATCCGCTCATGGGCAAGATGATGGCGTTTGCTGCGAGGTAGGACGTGAGCACCCATGTGCTGTCGTCGTAACTGGCCCCCAAACCTCCAGCAATGTATGGCAAAGCTACGTTGGCAACGCTCGTGTCCAAAACTACGACGAATGCCGCAATCGAAACGGTGGCGCCGATCAACCAGGGATTTACCTTAGGACGCCAGACAACCTGCTCCAAAGGGAAGGTCGCCGCTGCGGAACTCATCGTAAGTACACTTTCGCTTCTACGTTCATGCCGGGCCGAAGCTGATGGTCACGATTTTCGCCCGGTTCGAGAACGATCTTCACCGGCACGCGCTGCACGATCTTCACGTAATTGCCGGTGGCGTTTTCCGGGGGCAGCAAACTAAACAGAGGTCCAGTGGCTCCCGAGATACTGTCAACATGCCCCTGATAGGAGCGACCGTTGGAGTCGCAGGTGATCTTCACTTTCTGCCCCCGCCGCATGTCCTTGAGTTGCGTTTCTTTGAAGTTCGCGGTAATCCATATTTGCTCCAGCGGAACTACCGTTAGCATTTGTTCGCCGGGGTCGACATTCAAACCCACGACCACTTTCTTGGTCACCTCTCCGCTAACGGGCGCTAATATTTTGGTGTATCCGAGGTTGAGCTCGGCCTGGGCGAGTTCGGCCCGCTTCTGCCGTTCGTCGGCAACGGCTGAAAGCGCGCGCGCGCGCGTGGACGCTACCCGTTGCGGTCCGGCCTGGGCCGATTCATTCCGCGCCATCGCTTCGAGGAGGCGGCTTCGCGCTTCCGCGACATTTTGCTCAGCCGTCGCCTCGTCCGCCTTGGCGGCTGTCACTGCGGCAGTGTCCGTTTCTGCTGCGGCCACCGCATGGTCGTAAATCTGTTTAGGTACTTCGTCCTTGGTCAGCAGAAGGTGGTAACGCTCGACGTCGTCCTGGGCCTTCACGTTTTCGGCATTGGCTTCCAGGATGCGAGCCTGTGCGGCAGCTACTTGTTTTTCGCTGGCGGCGATTGCGGCTTTGGCGTTTTCGATGTCTGAAGAAGTGAACTTCAGTTGACTGGTGGTGTCCACCGAGCTGATGGGCACATCGATGTCGAGGGCGCGAGCGGAGGCCTGCGCGGTTTCGAGGTTCGCTTGCGCTTTCGCCTCGGCGACTTGATAGTCTTTTGCGTCGATCTCCACGAGTGTGGCGCCTTCCTCTACATACTGGTTGTCTTCCACGTGCACGGCTTGCACGTAGCCTGAGATCCGTGCGCTCACAGGTTAAAGGTGAACATCGGCTTGCGCATCGTCGGTGGACTCGAAACCCGAGAGGTACCGCCACAGAAAGGCGCCAGCGACAACAACTGCCACTACGGCGGCGACAATAATCCAGCGCTTGTAAGAACGCCGGCTCGGATAGGCAACGGGTGGCGGCGCGGTGGGGCTTCCCGCCGCAGCGTCGCGCGTTGAGGACGATGGACTCTCTGGATTCTTGGCCATCTCTTGGTCGGGCATCTTATTTTCCTTTTAAATACGGCGCGTAGTTCGCTTCTGCGAAACCGATTGCTCGCGCCAGGGAGATTTTCGCGACGTTATATAGGTAGAGACTGGCGATATAGGCGTCGTTGGCATCCGCGAGGGATTCCTGCGCCTGAATCACTTCGATGTTGTCCGTTACTCCGGCGGCGAAGCGATCACGTGATTGCTGTAGCGTCTCATTGGCAAGTTGTTCGGCATGCCTTTCTACGGACACTTCTTCAGCGGTAGCTTGCAAGTCAAGGAAAGCGTCACGAACCTCCTGATCGATGCTGGCACGGAGGTCTTCAAGTTTTTGCGTGGCCTGTGCCACGACGGAATCCGCGACAAGGTTATCTCCGTGAACCCTGCCTCCCTGAAAAATTGGGATACGCAGCACCGCGGACGCATCAACGGTGCCGTGATTCGACGCAAAATTGGTGCCGATGGTCCCGTAATCTGCAACAGCGGACAGCGTTGGGTAACGCTCCGCTGAAGCGGCCTTCTTTTGCAACTCAGCGAAGCGTACTTGCTCGGTTTGGCTTTTGTAGTCGGCGCGAGATGCGTAGGCCTGTTGCAATGCTTCATCGAGGGTAGAAGTCGGGAGCGGCTGATAGGCAACTTGCGTGGTGATGTCGAACGTCTGACCCGCCGGAAGTCCAATCGCCCGCGCCAGGACTAACTTCTGTTTGGCTAGATTATTCCGCGCGACGATCAACCTTTGTTCGCGCGCTCGAAGTTAAACGTTGGATCGCAGCACGTCAACCGCAGCCGCAAGCCCTGCTTTATGCTGGTCGGTCGTCTGATCGAACAGCACTTTCGCGGTGTCGCGCTGAGCCAGAGCAGACTCGACCTGCGACTGGTCGGCGATGACCAGTAAATAATTTGACACTACGACGAGAACGATCATTTCTCGTGCGTTCTTGTAGCTGTATTGGGCCGATTTCACTTGCGCAGCGGACGACCGTGCGCGTTCGATCGACTCCCAGTTGAAAATCGACTGATCAAGGGATGCACTCGTGTCGAAGACTCCAAAAGGGCCGATGACGGGCGGGTGGCCAGAGACAGTTATGCCGATGATCGCCTTCAGATCATTTTGGCGAACGCCGAAACTGGTAGTGGTGGTCAGATTTGGCAGCAACGCGCTGAGTGCGCGCCACCGCTCGCCTCGCGCTCCGGGGACGGCATCCGCCGAAAGAAGTCCCCCAAGGTTTTGCCGGAGACCGCGAGCTACGGCGTCTTCCAGGGAAAGCGATGACGGCGTTGAACTGGCTGTGCCGGTGGGAATTCCCCCTAAGTAGGGATTCTGCGACTGCGAGTCTGAGGTGGAAGCGTCCCGAGCAGCAAAAGTAGCGGCACCGTAGGACACTGCTGGTTGGCTCGGAGGAGTCAATCCAGACTGTCCGTAAAGCGGAACCGCTGCGAACAGAGCCAGGAAGAAGGCGATCAGGTTACCGCAAAGCGTCGGACGGTCGCCGGTCAGCATTTTCAAACCTGCGAAATTCACGATGTCTCCACCGTTAGCTGCACACATCCGATTAGATCGGCTGCGTTGAGTCGATAACACCAGAAGCTCAGGAAGGAAACAATTAGACGATGGTATTGGCGACACTTTGGTAGCAGTTGACGCGACGATCAGCACTCACACGCCCTGGATCAACATGCAGGACGCGCTTGCACCTTGCGACAGCGTCCAGCCAATCGAGCCCAAGGTACCGTAACCCCTACGAGCTTGCGGGGCGGGATTCACGGCGGCGAGCGATCGGTAAGACAAGGCTTGGCCCGTCACCCTTGCTAGCTCGGGAAGATCCGCCGGGCCCACGACAGGGACGTTGTCAGAAGAATGATGGTTGCTGCTTGCGCCTCCGCTGTGAATATGAGAGCCACTACGGCCATGAAAGTTAAGTGCGCGATTCGGGTGATTCGTTGCGTCTGCATCTCGTCCTCCTCAATTCGCCGATTGAATCGGTGGCGACAAGGCGATCACACCAGAAGCGTCGAGGAGAGACAATTGGACGTAGGTATCGGCGATACTTTCGTGTCAGTCGGCGGGAGCAGCGGCGCGGCCACTTTCACGCGACCAACGGACTTCGCGGTTGAACGCGCGATGAGATCATTGCTGTGAATCCGGTCGCTGTAGCTTCATAAATCGATGACGACATCGCTGGTCGGCTGTGAACAGCAGACGAGAAGGTTGTCGTCAGCCGGCTTGTCGAGTGGCTGCGGATCGTAGACGACCGCGCCCGAAACCAAACCGCTCTCACAGTTGTGACAAACACCGGTGCGACACGCCCAGCGCACCGGGACATCACACGCCTCGGCCATTTCCAGGATGCTCTGGTACCGCGAAGCGTCCCAGTGTGTGGAGATGCCGCTGCGCGCGAACGATACCAACGCCCCAGCGCTTGCCTCGTCGCTGGGCGGATGCGGAGCTCGCGTCATCGCGCCGACGACGCCAGGGGTCCTGGACTCGCCGCCATTGAAGATCTCGATGTGAACGCGCTCTCGCGCCACACCGAAGGCCGTGAGCGCCTCTTTCATGTCTGCCATGAATCGGGTGGGCCCACAAAGGTAGACATCAGCGCCTGGTGGCAGTCCGAGTTCATCGAAAACCGCCCGCGAGAAGCGGCCCGTCGCGTTGAAATCCTCGCCCGTTTTGTCGATTGCGTCCGGTCTGGTGTAACTGACGTAGCTGCGGCCGTTCGTAAGCGCGCGCATAAGGCGGCGCACTTCGCCGGCGAACGGATGATGCTGCCCGTCGCGGGCTGTGTGCAGCCACATGACTTCGCGCGTAGAGCGTGCGGCCGCGAGTGCGTGCAGCATCGCCAGAACGGGTGTTGCGCCGATCCCAGCGCTGAGCAGCACGATCGGCTGCTCTCCCGGCTGCAGAATAAAACTTCCGCGCGGGGAGCTGACGTCCAGGTGGTCGCCCACACGAAGACGTGCGCGCAGGTACCTTCCAGCCGCTCCGTCCGGCTCGATCTTCACGCTGATTCGATAACGCTCTGTTGAGAGTGGACCCGAGAGCGAGTAGCTGCGAAAAAGCGTCGGGCCTCCAGCGGTGGACTGCAGACGCACGACGACGTACTGACCCGGCAGAGCCATCGGAAGCTGGTGACCGTCAGCATTCTGCATAGCGAACGAGAGAACGTCGGCGGACTCGCGATCAATTGAGGTAACTACGAGCGACTGGAATCCTGGCGAGGCCGGATGGGCGGCGGCAGGCGCTAGTCCCGCGTTGCCCGTTGCCGCCGCGTTTTTTTGACTCTGGAGCAGCGCTTCAAACGAGCCACGCCATCCGCGCGAAAGCGCTTCGATGCGCAATGCGCGCTCCAGACGATCGCGCGGGTGAGGAGGCAGATAGAGCAGCGCGTTGATCTCAGTGACCGTCATGCGCTCTGCTGCCTCTCCCACCTTCACAATTTCGTCGCCGGCAGCCACCTCACCTTCACGTAGAACGCGCAAATAGAAGCCCGGCCGACCGCTGGAGGTGAGCAATGCCGCCATGCGGGGTTCGTTCATGCGAATGCCAACGCGATAGCATGTGACGCGAGGCTGAGTGACCTCGAAAAGTGCGGTGCCGATCTGAAATCGATCGCCGATGCATACGATATCGTCCGGCAGCTGTTCGACTGTGAAATTCTCGCCAAACTGTCCGTAGACGAAATCGCTCCGCTTTAGTTGCTCCTGCCAATACCGATACGATTCAATCTGATAAACGAAGACGGCTCGATGTTCACCTCCGTGCCCGGCCAGGTCGCCTTGGCCGTCTCCCTCGAGATTCAGCCGGCCGACGCCACAGCGACCGGTTACCGGATTCTTCCAGACCCCGGTGTGCACAGTGCGCTCCTTCCACGCGATGTCGCGCGGAAGCCCGACGTTCACCGATAGTAGCCGAGCCATAGCGTTAGGATTCCTCCCGCATGAATCTTCCTATCGGCGACGGGACGACCGATCACCTGAGTAACTTGCCGGCGAGCCAGTAATCGGCACTGAACTTTCCCGGACCGGAGCAGATCAGCCAGATAAAGAAGAGCACGTACAGGACCTCCGGAAGGTAGAGGAAATCGTCGAGCCAGCTAAGCGGCGAAAGTCCTTTAGGCAGCGTGGAAAGCGCGTTGGTCAGGACAGCGACAATCATGTCGATCAATAAAGCCACAGAGGCCGGGCTCGAAAGAAAACCCACGGTCACCAAGGATCCGCAAACGAACTCGACACCCGACACGAAATAAGCCGTCTGGCGGGGAAACGGGACTTTGGACGCAACGAGCGTATCGTAAACAGGCTTGATGCCTCCGGCGGTATACAATTTGTTTGCCCCGGAGATGGCGAAGAACAGGCCGATCGAAACGCGTACCAGCAGGACGGCATATTGTTCCAAATCACTGCTACCCAACAGCGCAAACTGGACCAACCGTCTCCAATCCATCTCTTGTACCTCCATCGCAGAATGTGCTTTAACGATGCCCCGACTCACGCGGTTCGACTTCTCCGACGATCGCGTTGATCAGGACTTCGTTCGGCCTGTGTCTGGTCTGAATGCGATTCATTTCGTCGAGCGCGTCCTCCGAAAGCGATCTTCGCACCTGATTCTTAAGGTGTATGCCTCATCTGCTGCTCGCGGCTCCTGAATTCCTCTTCCACGGGCGGGCGCCTGATAAGGTACAAGCCGTCTGGTGCGAGGAGGAACGTTGTGCCCGTGTCGTAATTCGTAATCTTTTCAAGAACCTGCTTTATGTCAGTGACGGAATTGGGACGTAGGGGATCCGAGATATCGACAACTCGATAGTCTGTATTGCTGATATACGATTGCAGACTTGGTTGTTTATCGGCTATCAGCACATTATCACCCCAAAATTCCATCGACCCTTGGAAGTTCAGACCTTGAGTCATGTTAAGCGTCGGAGTTTTCACTTTGCGCAAATTCAACACCGCCTCTCCCTGGCCGTTCCGAAATCGCACCAATACTGCATCGCCTCCAAGGGAGGAGACAAAGTCGAACGAGGCGGGAGCGTCGACCTGCGCCGAGCCCTCTGCCTTGACATGGGCCGGGTCGGTCACATCGAAGATGGCCAGTCGGGCACCGTGGTTCTGCTCGATATAGAGAATCGTTCTGCCGTCCATCGTATCGTGAAGCATCATGGCTTGGCCGGTGACCCGTGCTAGCTCGGGAAGATCCGCCGGGCCCACGACAACGATTTTGTCAGGAGAATGATGGTTTCTCGCTTGTGCGTGCCCCGTGAATCCGAGCGCTACCACGGCCGTGAGCGTCAATTGCGCGATTCCGATGATTCGTTTCTTGTTGTTCATTGTCATTCTCCTTTGCTGCGAATGCGGTGGACGCATCACACCAGAAGTATGGAGGCGAAACAATCAGACAATGGTATTGGCGACACGTTGGTATTAGCTCTGGAAGTGCAGGGCAACGTTCGCTGGCGGCACCAAATAACGTTGACCCGTTTGCGTCCCGAAGGAGCGCCGTAGTGATCGCGGAGTGTCCCGCATCCCCAGCGATCAGGTTCACACGAACGGGTGCCAGCTCAAGCACCAGATTGGCCGTATGGGCAGGAAGTACTCCACGGTTCCCCAATCCCAAGGTATCGCCAATACCATCGTCCAATTGATTCGCGGGAGCGCCTCGGGTGTAATGCCCGCATCGCAGCCGATTCGGTCGGACGAGCGACACTTTAAAGACGGGCTGGGCCGCACCGCTCGCCCGTCAGGAGGAATACGATGAGCATTATTGATAAGGCGTTAGAAGCGAACCGCAAGTATGCAAAAAGTTACGATCCATCAAACGCGAAGCGTCCGGCCCCCAAAATCGTAGTTGTCACCTGCATGGATCCACGGCTCTCAGACCTCCCTGGAATCTTGGGTCTGCCGCAAGCCGATATAGACGTTATCCGAACCGGCGGACCCGCGGTAACAGACGATGTTCTCGGGGAACTTGTTGTTTCCAACCGTGTGCTGGGAACGACGGAGATCATGCTCCTGAATCACACCGGCTGCGGATTCACGACATTCACTGACGATGAGTTGAACGCGAAACTCTCAGCTTCGACCGGCGACGCGACTCCCGCTCCGATGCGCTTCTTCTCTTTCAAGGACCCTGAACAGAACACACGCGAACAGATCAAGAAGGTCCGATCACATCCGTGGATCGCCAAAGAAGTTCCTGTACGCGGTTTTATTTTCGACATGGAGACCGGTCTTCTCAGGGAAGTCCACCAGGCTGCAAAGCACACCGCTGCTTGAAAGATGGTGACTTTGCTAGATCGAGTCCGAGTGGCGACGGCCCCTCGGAGCAGCCGATTGCTCATCGTCCCGGTGTGGCGTCCGCGCACCGGGACGTGCTGGGAATGTCTGTGATTCAAAGTTGAAGCGGAAGACCCACACCTTGACGTCAAGCGATAGGAAGCCTTAGATTCACGAAGCAGACCGAGACATCGGTAAATTCTAGTACCTGCGAGGCGCAATGGCGAAAACGACGAGCTTTCAATCGGACATTCGGCCCCTTTTTACGGAGCGAGACATTCAAGGAATGATGAAGGCCTTCAACCTGGCAAGTTACGATGACGTCAAAAAGAACGCTGCCGCCATCTACGATCGAATCCGGGGAATCGGCGGCGCGGTAATGCCGCCTCCACCGCCAAGAGGAGAGGGTCCTTGGCCGCAAGCTCGCATTGAACTATTCGCCAAGTGGATGGCGGACGGGTTTCAACCTTAGTCGGCCCTCAAGCTCGCGGCGTCCGAGGAGACAGCCAGCGTGAAATGAAAACTCGCTCCGCGCGGGTGGTTGTCGGTAGCCCATAGCCGGCCACCGTGGGCCTCAATGATCGTTCGGCTGATACGCAGCCCCATCCCTGTGCCGTGCTCCTTGGTGGTAAAGAAAGCGTTGAATATCTGGCCCGCTTGGTCAGGGGGAATTCCAATTCCAGTGTCTTGGACAGAAACCAGAAGCTGTTCGTTGCCATCATTCTGAGTGCCGAGCGTGAGCTGACGCGGGCCATCGACGGCCTTCATAGCATCAATGCCGTTGATCATCAGGTTCATTAATACCTGCTGCAGCTGGATGCGGTCTGCCACAATCAGCGGGCGATCGGCAGCGAGCTTTGTCTGCACAAAAACCGAGTGCTGGGTCGCCTCGTTGTGCAGAAGAACCTCCATCTCTCGAATCATCTCGTTGATATCCACGCGCTCCTTTGTCACAACGCCTTTTCTGAAAAACAGCCTGACTCGGTTAATGATCTCTGCTGCTCGGTTTGCATCACGAATGATCAGTAAAGCCCCAGCCCGGGCGCCTTCCAGATCGGGCGGCTCGCGATCGAGCCGGCGCAGGCAGGTAGAAGCATTCGTAATCGCGCCGCTGATGGGTTGGTTGATTTCGTGCGCGAGCGAGGCACAGAGTTCGCCCATCGTAGTTACACGATTCGCGTGTGCCAGATCTCCCTGCGCTTTACGTAATGCGTCTTCGGCGCGTTTGCGGTCCTCGATATCGATGCCGGTGCCGTACCACTTGATTATTTCCCCAACGCCATCACGCAAAGGCACGTTGCGCACAAGTAACCACCGATAGTCGCGCTCTGCAGTCCAGACGCGCGCTTCAATCTCCAGGGGTTCTCCTGCGGCCAATGCTGATCTCCACTGAGTGATGTATCTCGCACGATCATCCGGATGAACGATCGATTGCCAACCGGATCCGAGCAATGCCTCGATCGATAACCCGGTCGATTCCAGCAAACGCTGATTGATGAAGTCTACCGAGCCATCCGGCAGAGAGCTCCACACATGAGCGGGAATGGTGTTGATTACCCGGCGGAGCCGGTCCTCGCTGCTTTGCAAGCTCTCATAGAGATCCTGCAATCGCTGCGCGGTATCATTAAATACGCCTCCCAGTTGGGCGAGCTCATCTTCTCCCTGGATGGGAACCCGATGTTCGAACTCTCCTCGCGCCAGCATCTTGGAACCTTTGACCAGCTGTTCCAGTGGATGCGTGATGCTGCGTGTGATGACGAGGCCCAATGATGCGGCAATCAGCAAGGTGAGAACGACCGTGGCCGGCACAACAATAAAAATCCAGTGCTGTACCCGGCGAAAATTGGCCGCGGCTTGGGTATGTTCCGCCTTTACCTCGCGGTCCACTCTTTCCACCAAAGCTGAGATAGAAAACTCGAGCGGGCGTAGCTGATTGGCGAGCCGCACTTGGAGGGCGCTCCAATCATTCGCTTCAGCCAAATCGATCACCGAGGCGGTCTCCGATTGCAGGTTTGACTGCACGACCGCGAGGATGGGCAGAATCGTCAGGTCAGAGGCGTTGTCGGAATGCACGGCTAACAGGGCGCTTTTGGCACTTCGCGTGTCCTCTGCAAAGGCCTCAAACATCGATTGAGTATCTGCCTTCAGACGTTCGGAGTTTTTTGCGTTCGCAAGCGACTCAAGTGTGTCGCGAAACTTCAACAGATCGGAGTGAACGCGCAAGACCGCGACCAACTCCTCGTCATATTCATCGAGTCGTTCAGCTTGCGCCTGGACGATATGGAATTGCCACAGAACGATTACGTCACCG
>Ga0209169_10000104_pt1 | contig 48442 bp, 34 predicted proteins | sample HubBroMetageWRM4_FD_188346 | JGI IMG/M metagenome (GOLD analysis project Ga0209169, IMG submission 188346) | Warmed soil microbial communities from the Hubbard Brook experimental Forest, New Hampshire - Hubbard Brook CCASE Soil Metagenome WRM 4... | ecosystem: Environmental > Terrestrial > Soil...
TTGCCCGGCACCTTTCAGGGCCGCCTCGAGCGGCGGGTCGCCCGCCTCGATATAGCGCGAGATGTTTTCGATCATCACGATGGCATCGTCGACCACGAAGCCGGTCGCGATGGTCAACGCCATCAGCGACAAATTATTGAGGCTAAAGCCGGCGAGGTACATCACCGCAAAGGTGCCGATGAGCGACAGCGGCACGGACAGGCTCGGAATGATCGTTGCCGGAATATTGCGCAAGAACAGCCAGATGACGAGCACGACCAGTATTACCGCAAGCACCAGCTCGAATTCGACGTCCTTCACCGAAGCGCGAATGGTGGTGGTGCGGTCGGTCAGCAGCGCCACATCCACGCCCGCCGGCATGTCCGCCTGCAGCGACGGCAGCAAGGCCTGAATCCGATCGACCACGTCGACGACGTTGGCGCCCGGCTGGCGCTGCACATTGAGAATTAGCGCCGGCTCCTTATTCATCCAGCCGCCGAGTTTCGAATTCTCCGCACCCGAGACCAGCTTGGTCACATCCTTGAGACGCACCGGCGCGCCGTTCTTGTAGGCCGCCACCACTTCACCGTAATCGTCGGCATTACGGATTTGATCGTTGGTGTTGATGGTGTAGGCGTTGCTCGGGCCGTCGAGCGTGCCCTTCGGGCCGTTCTGGTTGGCATTGCTGATGGTGGTGCGCAAATCATCGAGATTGAGTCCATAGGCGGCCATGGCGCGCGGATTGGCCACGACTCTGACCGCGGGCCGCTGGCCGCCGCTGATGCTGACGACGCCGACGCCCTTGATCTGTGAAATTTTCTGCGCGATGCGGATGTCGACCAGATCCTCCACCTCGGTGAGGGCCATCGTCTTGGAGGTGATGCCGAGAATCAGCACCGGCGCATCGGCGGGATTGACCTTCGCGTAGATCGGGGGCGCCGGCAGATCCTGCGGCAGCAGGTTTTGCCCAGCGCTGATCGCCGCCTGCACTTCCTGCTCGGCCACGTCGATGGCGAGCGATAAATTGAACGTCAAGGTGATGACTGAGGCGCCGGCGGAACTGGTCGAGGACATCTGGTTCAAGCCCGGCATCTGTCCGAATTGCTTTTCCAGCGGCGCGGTGATGGCCGAAGTGATCACCTCGGGACTTGCGCCGGGATAGAAGGTCTGCACCTGGATGGTCGGGTACGCCACTTCCGGCAGCGCCGACAGCGGCAGCTGCAAGTACGCCATGGCGCCGACGATCAAGATCGCCACCATCAACAGGGTGGTGGCGACAGGACGCAGGATGAAAAGGCGCGAGGGATTCATGCGCTAGGAGCCTGTCTGAGTATTCCAGCGGCCGGCCGTCGCCTTCATTGCGAAGGCGGCGTTTGCGGCGGCTTGCCGCCGCGCGAACGGCGCGGGTGCGCGCCCGGCGTGCCGGGGACCCCAGGCTTGCCCGGTTGCGCGGTGCCGTTGCCGGGGGCCGTGCCGTTGCCGGGGCCTGCGACCGGGGCGGAACTCGGTAAAGTGACTTGCGCGCCTTCGCGCAGGCGATCGCCGCCTTCGGTAACGACCACTTCGCCGGGCTTGAGACCGGCGGTAACCGCCACTTTTTCGCCGTCGACCACTCCCAAGGTCACCGGGCGAACCGACACGGTTCGATCCGCATTTACGAGGTACACGAAGGTGGTCGCGACACCGTTTGGCGCTCCGCGGCGCACGGCTGCGTTCGGCATGACGACTTGATCATGCAAGACATCCACCAGCAGCTGAATGTTGACGAACTGATTGGGAAACAGCGCGCTATCGGCGTTGTCGAATTGCGCCCGCAATTTGATGGTGCCGGTGGTCACGTCGATGGAGTTATCGGCGGTGAGCAATTTGCCGTCGGCGATTTTTGTGGCATTGGTGCGATCGAATGCCGTGACGGTCAGGGTCGCGCCGGCATGCAGCTGCTTCATGACGGCCGGTACATTGTCTTCGGGGATGGTGAAGATAACGGTAATGGGCTGGAGTTGGTTGAGCAGGACGATGCCGTTGGAATCGCTCGGCGTCACATAATTTCCCTGGTCCACCTGGCGCAAGCCAACCCGGCCGGTCACCGGCGCGGTGATGTGCGTGTACACCAGGTTCACTTGGGCCGTCTTGACCTGGCCCTCATCGGCCTGGATGGTGCCCACGTATTGATCGACCAGCGCGCGCTGCGTGTCGAGTTGTTGCTGCGCGATGGAGTCCTCTTTGACCAAGTTTTCGTAACGGGTCAGATCCAATTTGGCGTCGGCCAGGAGCGCCTGGTCGCGCTTCAAATTGCCCTCCATTTGCTGCAGGGCGGCTTCATAGGGCCGCGGATCGATCTGCGCCAACGCATCGCCTTGATGGACGGATTGACCTTCGGTGAAGAAAATTCTTTGTAACGTCCCCGTAATCTGGGTTCGGACGGTGACGGTCGCGAGCGGCGTCACGGTTCCCAAGGCCGGGATATTCACTTGCACATCGCCCGAAACCGCGGTGGCGACCGATACGGCGACCGGTGCGTTTTGGCCATTGCGGCCGCGCGGCGGCGCGGCGACCGGCTGCTTGGTGCGAAGGTAGAGCACGAATCCGGTCAATAGCGCCAGGATGATCAGCGCAATGAGCAATGCCCGCCAGTATCTGGCGATGAAGGGTCTGGAGTCTCGCGGGGGCGATAGAAACTGAGGATCTTCTTGTACAGTTGTCACTAATTCACCAATATGCGAGCCCATGCCGTGGCACGCACTGCCAAACGATCATCCCGGGCGAGCCGCAGACTATAACCAGATTCGACCCTGAACTACACACTGATCATCGGCGGCGTGATGTAGAGCCGCGGAAAGCTCGAAAGTTCATAAGCCAATGTAAAGTATTGTGAACTTACCGGCGGACCGGTGCGGCATACGCGGCCCCTGACAGGCCTGAAACGGCGGAATCCCCTACGGTGCGGGTGCTAGAATTTGCGCCGCAAAAGACATTAAGGAGCCTCGATGAAATTGATCCAATCCATGGCAGCCTTAGGGATGCTGGCCCTGGCGGTTGCGATGCCCACCCACGGCGCGGAGCAGTGGACCGAGGGCGTGAATTATTTTCTGATTCAGCCGGCGCGAACACCCTCGCAGCCCGCGGGTAAAGTCAGAGTGACCGAAGTGTTCTCCTACGCCTGTCCCGCCTGCAATATTTTCCAGCCCACCATGCACAAACTCAAACAGGCCATGCCGGCGAATGTCGTGGTGGATTACCTTCCGGCGGCGTTCAATACCGCCGAGGATTGGCCGATGTTTCAACTCGCTTACGTGACCGCGCAAATACTCGGCGTGGACCAGCAGACGCACGACGCGATGTTCGACGCCGTGTGGAAGGGTGGCGACCTGAGCATTACCGACTCGACTCGTGGCCTCAAGAGCCGCATGCCGACCATCGAGGATGCCGCCAAGTTTTACAACCAGCGTGCCGGCGTGCCGGTCGACAAGTTTATCGCCACTTCGAAGTCCTTCTCAGCGGACTTGAAGGTGCGCACGGATGAGGAGCTGATGATGGCCTACAAGGTCGACCGCACGCCCACGATCGTCGTCAACGGCAAGTACCGGATGCAGGTGGAATCGGCGGGCGGTAACGATCAGCTGATCGACCTGGTCAAGTATTTGGTTGCCAAGGAAAGCAAGTAGGCTCGCGGGGCAGCCGACGCCCAAACCATGAAGAATCTGTTCCTCGGGCATCCCCGGCTGTGGATCTCATTTATAGCGGGCATCCTGCTGTTCTTTTTTCTTCCGCAAAGTTGGAGCATTTTGAGCCGCGTGCTGGTGTGCTGGAATGGCGGAGTGATTTTATTCCTCATACTGATTTTATTCTGGATGACGCGCCTCACGGCCGCGCAGATTTGCACCAAGTACATCGAAGAGGACGCGACCGCGCCATTCATTCTCGTCTTCGTGGTGTTCGCGGCCGTCGTCAGCCTGTTTGCCATCGTCGAGCCGCTCGCCACCATCAAGCAAGTGAGCGGTTCAGTGCGCGCCGCACATTTCGCGCTCGCGGCGCTGACGCTGATCAATTCGTGGCTGCTCGTGCCCACCATGTTCACCACGCATTACGCGGATATGTTTTACAGCGCGGCCGCCGATGATCGGCCGCTGCACTTCCCCAACACGCCCGAGCCGGTGTTTTGGGACTTCGCCTATTTCTCCTTCACCATCGCCGCGGCGTGTCAAACCGCGGACGTATCGACGCAGCATGCGGACATTCGCCGAGTCGTGATAGGGCATACCCTGGTTTCGTTTTTGTTCAACGCATCGATTTTGGGCTTTGCCATAAACGTCACCGCCGGCCTCATCGGCGGCTGAAGTCCGCAGCGAATGGCGGATCAGTTGGCGGCGGCTTTGACGATTTCGCCGCCCTTCATGACAAATGCCACGGACTGCAGTCGTGCGACGTCCGCGAGCGGATCGCCCGTGACGGCGATCAGGTCGCCGTAGCGTCCGACGGCGATCGCGCCGACATCAGCCTGGCGCCCCAAGGCCTCCGCCGCATTGGCGGTTGCCGCCTGAATCGCCTGCATCGGCGTCATGCCCCATTTCACCATGGTGACGAACTGGCGCGCGTTGTAGCCGTTCGGATAGACGCCCGCGTCCGTGCCGAAAACCATTTTGACGCCGGCCTTGACGGCCGCTTGAAATGTTTGCCGCTGCTTCAGGCCAATCACTCGCTCCTTTTCCAGCGATTCCTTGTAGACGCCGTTCTTCTCACCCTCGGCCATGATGTAGTCGTCGTTGTAAATATCCATCGAAAACCAAGTGCCATGCTGTTTCGCCAGCGTGAAGGCCTCTTCGTCGGCGAGACTGGCGTGCTCGATGGTGTCCACGCCGGCACGGATGGCATCCTTGATGCCTGACGTTCCGTGAGCATGCACGGCGACTCTCAATCCCAGCATGTGCGCCTCGTCCACGAGCGCCTTCATTTCGGCGAGGTCGTATTGCTGTCCGCCGACCGTATCGGTCTTGGAGAGCACGCCGCCCGTGCCGCAAAATTTAATGACTTCCGCGCCGTACTTGCGCAATTTGCGCACCGTTGCGCGGATCTCCTCGGGCCCGTTCGCGACCGCGGGTCTCGATACCGTGACCGAGGGCGGTAATTCGGTGGCGTCGCAGTGTCCGCCGGTGGCGCCGATCGCGTATGTCGCAGGAACGATGCGCGGGCCGGTCACGATGCCCTGTTCAATGGCTTGTTTGATGGCGACATCATCGTAATTTGCGGAACCCACGTTGCGAACCGTGGTGAAGCCCGCCTCGAGGGTTTTTTGGGCGTTTGCCACGCCGACCACCGTCCAGAAATTGTCGGTGAATTGCAGTCGGCGATAGCCGCTGAAATGAGGGTCGGAAGTCAGATGCGTATGCATGTCGATCAATCCCGGCAACAGCGTCATCCCTTTGAGGTCGACGTGGCGCGCGCCCGGCGGGATGGCGGCGCTTTGACCGATCGCCGCGATGCGCCCGTCGGTAATCGTGATCTGCGGATGATCGACGACTCGTCCTGTCAGAACATCGACCATCCGGTCGGCGCTGACCACGACAGTATCGGCAAATGCCGGGGTCAGTGCGGCATTGAGAAGCACTACGCCGGCAATGGTGGCGGCGCGTAAAAACACAGTCGATCGCATGCTCATCCCCTTTTTAATTTCCTGAAACCTATCACAACAACGGCGCGGCCGGTTCGACATCCGATAACAGGACCTGCAACCGCGGCGCATCGGCGCCGCGCACCGACGCAAAGGCCACGATGTGCTCCGAGATGTGCTGCACATAGGCGCGTGTTTCGTTGTAAGGAATATTCTCAATCCACACATCGGCGTCCATGGTTTTTCGCGGCAGCCAGCGTGCAACCGCCGCGGGACCGGCGTCATAAGCGGCCAGGCTCAAAGCCAGTTGCTCGCCATAGCGATCAAGCAATTCGCGCAAGTAGGCGCCGCCCAACGGCACGGCGATCGAGGGGTCGAACAGGCCGTCACGCCCCGGTGGAGGCAAGTGCCAGCGGCGCGCGACGGCCGAGGCGGTCGCGGGCACCATTTGCATCAGGCCGCGCGCGTCCGCGCGCGACACGGCGTCCTTGCGAAACAGGCTCTCCTGACGCATGACGGCCAGTATCCAATCCTGCGGCAATTGCGCGAGTTTGGCGGCGCGGCTCACGGCCTCCAAGAAAGGCCGCGGATATCGCAGCATCACGTCGTCAAATTCTCCGGTTTGCGCCAGGGTCGTGATGGATTGCGCGAACCAGCCCCAGCGCGAGGCGAGCAGGGCGGCCTGCACCTTCAAGGCGTTGTCGGCGCCTTCCAACGCCGCGTTCCACTCTGATCCCGCCTCATCCGCCATGTCGCAGTCGAACAATTCGTGGGCGCGAATCATGCCCGCCATTTTCGACAGCGCGGTTTGTGCCGCGGCGTCGAGCGGCGAGGCGCGCACATTCAAGTTATAGGGTTTCGCGATGCGGTCCGCCGCAAGGTAGCCGTAGTAGTCGCGAAGTCCGGCGATTTCGCCGAACAGCGGCGCGGCCGCCTCAGCGCTCGAGGTGGCCGCAACGGCGCGCGCGTGCCAGTAACGCCAGCGCGGCTGCGTCGCCAGGCTCGGCGGCATCTGCTCCGTCCAGGCAAGCGCCCGGGCGAAATCGCCGTTCCACAGTGCCGCCCGTACCCGCCATTCCTGTACCTGAGCGTCTACCGCTGACGCGGGGACATCGTCGAACGCCGCCATCGCGCGCGGATCTCGATCGTAGGCGGCGCCCAACGCAGCGGCGCGCCTCAGTCGATCCTGGAACTGCGGCGGCAGGTCAGATCGTGTCAACAGTTTCGGCAGCAAATCGAGGGCATTGGCCGGCTCGGTGCGCGCCAATTTCTCGAACCCTGACGCCAAGGCTTCCGGCTCGACCGTCAGAGAAGGATGCGTCGCCAGAACGTTCAGCGCTGAGTGGGGCGAATCCAAGAGATCCGACCACTGCAGCAGCGCAGCCCGGCGGTCCAGGGGCACATCGGCGGCGAATTCTCGCGCCAGCCGCGGCGTGTCCGCCGACAACGCAGCCCGGGTGCGATTCTCCGCGAGCGCCGCTGTCAGCACTCCCTGCTGGCGCAACCAGGCGAATACATCGGCGCATTCCGCGGGCGGTTTTTGCGGAACCATCCAGCGAGCGAGGGCGGCCGCGCTCAAGCCTTGCGTGTCGTTCGTGGACAAGCGTCCTTCGAGCCGATCGCATATCAACGCAGGATCCGCGACATCGGCAGAGCGGGGCAAAAACCAGTCCCAGCGCCGGCGCTGCGCCAGGCTGGCGAGCCATTCCCTGCGCAGACCATGGGTCACGGGTTGTCCCGCATGCGCACGCAGAAATACATCGATCGCGCCGTCCAGATGGTCATCTGCGCCGGCGGCCAGATCACGCCGCAACCTCGCCGCAACCAGATAGTCATGGATGGCGTATTGTTCCAGCGCCGTTGAATCCGGGATATCCGGCTGATGCAGGCGGATGCGCTGCATCGCCGCCACGAATTCGTCGCGAACCGCTGCGTTATCCACAGCACTCTGCCCCGTATCCGCAGCGACTGGCGCTGCCGGAGGCTGTGCGGGCAACGGCTGCGCAAAGGCAAAGACAATGACGGCGCCCGCCAGCGCTTTATGCTTAGTCGACATGCCCTTATTATGGTTGAATGCGGCTCGCATGAAATCTAAAGTCGTTGCGATCCTCGAAACACGCACCGGCGCGCATCTCGCCGAACTGGTGGTGCGCCGCGGCGGCGTACCCATGCTCGCACCGGCCTTGGAAGAGGTGCCCGATATCGATCCGCAAGCAGTGCGAGCGCTGCTGGCGCAATGGCAAGCACAGCCATTCAATATTTGCATCTTTCAGACCGGCGTGGGCACGCGGGCGCTGTTCGCCGCCAGCGATTCGGCCGACTTGAGTGCGCAATTGCTGGAGCGTCTCGCCGCCTCAACCGTCGTGGTGCGAGGCCCGAAGCCGGTTGGCGAGCTCAATGCGCGCGGCGTGCGCATCGACATCAAGGCCGCCTCGCCGTTCACCACCGAGACGGTTCTCGAGGCGCTCGCGGATGTTGCCGTGGCGGATACCTCAATTCTGGTGCAGCGCTATGGCGAAACCAATCAAGCGCTCGCCGCGGGACTGCAGTCGCGGGGCGCCCGCGTGCAGGAGATCGCCACATACCGCTGGGCGCTGCCTACCGACACGCAACCCCTCCTGAAGCTTCTCGACGCACTTGGCAAAGGTAGCGTCGATGCCGTGGTTTTTACCAGTGCGGTTCAAATCCATAACCTTTATTCGATGGCCGAGAGGGCCGGAAGTGCGGCGGATCTGGCGAAAAATCTAAATCGTTCGCTGGTTGCTTCCATTGGCCCGGTCTGCACGCGCGCCCTGCGCCACTATGGCGTCGCGCCTGCTCTAGAGGCCAGTCCACCGAAGCTCGGGCCGCTCATGGCGGCGCTTGACGCGGCATTGGGGGCCTCGGCACTGTGAATTTGAGCGGCCCCGCCCGGATGGACTGGCCGTTCATGCTGAATCGTTCAAACTCGCTGCGCCTATACAAGTGTGTCGGTGCATCACTGACACTTGCACGGCTCAATGTCTGACGAAGCCGGATTCAGATGTTCTCGGAAAAGCCCGCGCGGCGGTGTATAAATACGGGCGCGCTATCGCGACCTTCAGGAGTGACTTCAGTGGCCAAGAAGAAAGCATCAAAACCGTTTTTGACGGACGTAAAAACGCTGCGCGATCGGGCGCGTAAACACATAGCCACCGGCGGCTTGACCTTTACGTACAAGGGCGACGCCAAGAAGGCGATCGACATTCTGCAAGCGGTTTTGGCGACGGAAATCGTTTGCGTGTTGCGCTATACCATGCACGCGGTCGCGGCCCAAGGCATTTCCAGCGAAGGCGTCAAAGCGGAGTTTGCGCAGCACGCCAAGGAAGAGCAGGGGCACATGATGGAGGTCGCTGAACGCATCAATCAGCTGGGCGGCGTACCTGATTTCAATCCCTCGGGCTTGACCTCGCGCGCGGCCTCTGAATACGGCACCGCCGGCAATCTGGTGGAGATGATCAAAGAAAATCTCATCGCGGAACGAATCGCGGTGGATCACTACCGCGAGCTGATCCGCTATTTCGGCGATAAGGATCCCGGCACGCGCACCATGCTGGAAGGCATATTGGTAGTGGAAGAAGAGCATGCGAATGACATGCACGATCTGCTCGTGGCGCACGAAGGGCGGCCAATGCTTTAGCCGGCGCAGTGATTTTGACCGCCGGCTAGCATTTGTCAGGGAGGCTGAGAAGTCTCGAGGTCCAAAAGCATAAGGACCTCGAGTCTTCTCAGTCTCCCTGACGAATATTAAAGCCGGTCAATATCACTACGCAGGCACGACCGGTGAGTGTTGGCCATACGGTCGGGCCCGGTCAAATTCACAGTGCTGAGCGACTAGTTCGCCCCGCCCACTGCCGGAGAGTCGCTGGCCGGGAAGGATTCTTCCAGCGCCTCGTCCAGCAACTCATCCATGTGGACTTTGTCCGTCGCTGGGCTGTGCTTGCGCATATACGCCGCGGCGTAAGAGCAGGCCGGATCGATCGACAACCCGCGCTCGGCGGCAACTTGCAGCGCCGCACGCATCAACTCGGCTGCGATCCCGCGGCCGCCGATCTCCGGCGGAACGCGGGTGTGCGTGATGGTCATGACGCCATCGGCGAGTGTGTAGTCTAACTCCGCGCGATGGCCGTCAACCTCGGTGGTAAATCGTTTGGCGTCCTGATCATGGCTAATGGTGCTCATGTTCCTCTGGGTGCTCCGCTGGATGTTCCGCCGGATGCTCCGGGGGTTTCGGAGCAGGCCGAGCCTGCGGTTTCGGTGCAGGCTTAGGAGCCTGAGTGTGCTCCGGTTCGCGGCCCGGCTCAACCTCCCGTGCCGGTGGCGTTGCGGGTCGGGACGGGGCGGCTTCGCGCGGCGCCGGCGCCGGGTTCTCGCGGGGCGGATTCACGTGTTCTTGGGGAGCGGGGTGCGCTTGCGGCGCCGCATTCTGGCGTGCGACCGTGTTTGTTTCGGGTGCCGGACGCGGCGTGCTCAGCCGTGGCTGTGGCGCTGGACGTTCCGTGCCGGCCGGGCGATCCGTGCCGCCGGCCGGGCGATCCGTACCGACGGCTGCATTGCGGGCCGGTGCCGGGGCGTTGCGTGCGGGAATCGGATTGGAGAAATTTCCCGCGCGCGGAGTCGCCGCAACCGGGGGACGACCATGATTGCTGGCGGCGCGCAATTCTGGATTGCCGCGCGCAGTCTGCACTTGCTGTCGCTGCGCCGACGTCGCTTCGATATGTCTATCACGCGCGGCCGCGGATTCTGCCGCGGTGGGTTCAGCGCGAACGCCGCCATTGCCGCCATTGAAACTGACTCGCGTTACGCTGACGTTGTTCACGACCGTCTTGTTGTAGACGTTCGTGACGTGCACGGAACCGATATTCACGACGGCGCGATTGTAGAAGAGGTGCCCGCCTTGCCAATAGCCGCCCTCATAACCGCGTCCGCCATAGCCGAAACCATAGTTGACGCCGCCGTAGAATCCGACTTGCGGACCCCAGTATCCTTCGTGCCACATGAAGATGGCGCCATTGGCCGCCCAGTAACCGGGTGTCCATAAATAGTCGGGCTGCGGTGCTTCGACCCACGTACCCGGCACCCAGTAATAATCTTGGATGTCGTCGCCCCAGGCCCAGTAGCCCGGTGTCCAGATATAGCCGTCTCCGGGAAGCGGCGGTTGGTCATACACCGGCAGTTCCGGTGGTGCGATGCTGACCGATACGTTGACTTGCGCCAAACTCAATGCCGGCGACAACATCAATAGTAACGCCGGAACAACAGACAAACGCCAGGACTTCGAGAGCATGATTTTCTCCAGCCGAATAAGTGGCGCGGTATCGCGCAAATTCTTGTAGGCCCACTTTATAGGGAAGGCGGCGCTCTCTTAATCAGCAAGCTGCGGTCACGCATGTAGGATATGGCTTATAGCTCCCACTGGGCATTACCTGCCCTTAATACAATGGTTCTCCTTATGACAGCCGCCCCGGTAATCGCCCAGAACGCGGATGTCCGTTTCCTTGGAAAGCTTCTGGGCGACGTCATTCGCACTTACGGCGGCAGTGGGCTGCTCGATCGGATCGAGGCGATTCGCGCCGCATCGGTCGATCGATTCCGCGGCATCGCCAACCCGCGAGGACTGGCCGCCGGCTGGGAGAGCCTGTCGCTCGATGAAACCGTAGCCTTTGTCCGCAGCTTCATGTTGTTTTCGATGTTGGCGAATCTCGCCGAGGATCGGCAGGGCGCAGCGGCTGAAAAGGACAGCACCTTGGGGTCTGCCCTTGCCTTCCTGGAGGCTCAAGGTGTCACACGCGAACAAGCGGCCACGCTGTTGGATCATGCACTGATCACGCCGGTGCTGACGGCGCATCCCACCGAGGTGATGCGCAAGAGCATGCTGGATCATCGCAATCGCATCGCGATCTTGATGGCGCAACGCGACGCAGGCCTGAGCGAAACCGCAGCGGGGGAAGTGATCGAGGAGGCCATCGCGGCGCAAATCGCATTCTTGTGGCAGACGCGGGCGCTGCGTCATGAAAGGCTGTATGTCGCCGACGAGGTCGATACGGCACTGGCTTACTTAAGAGACATATTTTTGCCGGTCGTGCCCGCGCTTTATGCCCGCTGGGAGCGCCTCCTGGAGAAACGTCCGTGCAGTTTTCTGCGGCTCGGCTCATGGATTGGCGGCGATCGCGACGGCAATCCGCATGTGACGGCGGATTCGTTGCGTCTGGCGTTGGGCCGGGCCAGCCAGGCGCTGCTCGCCGACTATCTGGAACAGCTCAACGCGATTGGCGCGGAACTGTCGCTCTCGAGCGAGCTCGCGGCGGTTTCCGATCCTCTCGCGGCCCTGGCGGAAGCGGGCGGCGACCGCAACGCGGCGCGCGCCGATGAACCTTACCGGCGCGCGATAACCGGCATGTACGCACGTCTCGCCGCGACCTACCAGAATCTGACCGGCCGAATGCCGCCACGGCCCGCGACGGTTGAAGCGCTCGCCTATCAGGACGCGCCGAGCTTGCGCGCGGATCTGCAAATCCTGGAGGACTCGCTCAAATCCGAGAGCCGGGTACGCTTGAACGGCGGCGGCGCCCTGGCGCGCCTCAATCGCGCGGTCGAAACCTTCGGCTTCCATCTCGCGACGCTGGATCTTCGTCAAAACGCCGACGTGCATGCCCGGGTTGTCGCTGAGTTACTGCGGGTGGCGGGCGTTTCGTCCGACTACGAGGCTCTGTCGGAATCCGAACGCGTCGCGCTGTTACGCCGCGAACTGGCGAGCGAACGCCTGCTGGCAAGCCCGTATTCCACTTATTCGCCGGAAACGATGTCGGAACTCAGCATTGTGCGCGCCGCTGCGCAGGCGCATCAACGCTACGGCGCCGAATGCATCCGCTTCTATGTCATTTCCAAATGCGAGAGTGTCTCGGACCTGTTGGAGGTCAACATTCTTCTCAAGGAAGCCGGGCTCTATCGCGGTCAACGCGGCGTATCGGCCGCGATCATGGCGGTACCGTTGTTTGAAACGATCGCCGATCTGGAGAACTCTCCCAAGGTGATGCAGGCGTGGCTGGAGTTGCCCGAAACCGCGGCAATCACCCAAGCCTTTGGGTTTCAGGAAGTCATGGTCGGGTATTCGGACTCGAACAAGGACGGCGGCTATCTCACATCGGTGTGGAGCTTGCACCAGGCAACGCGCACGCTTGCCGCCGTGTTCGAAAAATACGCAACTCCGATGCAGGTATTTCACGGCCGCGGCGGCGCCGTAGGCCGGGGCGGCGGCTCCTCGTTCGCGGCAATTCGTGCGCAGCCCCATGGCACGGTGCGCGGACGCATCCGCATTACCGAGCAGGGAGAAATCATCGCCGCCAAGTACGGCACGCGCGAAAGCGCGGCCACGAATCTTGAATCCATTGCGGCGGCCACCCTGCTTGCCTCGCTGGAGAAGGCGTCGCTGTCAGCGGCCAGCGCGCGCCGCTTCGCGGCTGCGATGGACGATCTATCCAAGGAGGCATTTCGCGCCTATCGCGCGCTGGTGTACGAGACCGAAGGATTCGCGGCGTTCTTCAGACAAATGACGCCGCTATTGGAGATCTCCGAGCTCAAAATCGGTTCACGTCCCGCCTCGCGCACCAACTCCCAGCGCATCGAGGATCTTCGCGCCATTCCCTGGGTATTCAGCTGGGCGCAGTCCCGCGTGATGTTGCCGGGATGGTATGGCGTGGGTCAGGCGATGCGTTCCGCCGACGCGGGATTGCTGCGGGAGATGCTGGATGCATGGCCATTTTTCCGCGCCACGGTCGATAATTTGGAAATGGTGTTGTCGAAATCCGATATGGGAATCGCCGCGCGCTATCTCACCTTGGTCCAGGACCAAAGTTCGGGCGAGGCACTATTCGCGCGTATTCGAGATATGTGGCTGGCGACCCAGGAAAGCCTTCTCGCCGTGACCGGCCAAACGCGCCTGCTCGAGAAGCACCCCGTGCTGGATGCATCGATTCGGTTGCGGCTGCCGTACATCGAGCCGCTGAACCTGCTTCAGGTTGAACTGCTCAAGCGTCATCGTGCCGGAGAAAAGGATCCTCGGGTACGTGAAGGCATTCAGCTGTCGATCAACGCCATTGCGACCGCTCTGCGAAACAGCGGCTAGCCATGCTCCCGGGTAAGGAGTTCGGGCCGTGGAACCCAGGCATCGAATCGCAGGTGCCGCGGGAGTTGCGCCACCTGGCCACGATCTTTCGCGCCGAAAACGTTTTTACCAGCATCGCCGCCGCCGGCGAATTGCGCGGTCTGACCGGATTCAACTTGAGCGAATTGGTGGTGTTTCGTCCGCAACGGCTGGCATTGCATGAGCTCTTGGTGCGTGTCACGGCGGATTTCGCCGTCCCCGACGGCACGCGGATTGCGGATCTCGGCTTGAACTTTCGCGAGATCGCGCGTCTGTTGTTAGCGCGCTATCTCGAGCCGGCGATGGACGACATCACGGCGGCCTACGCGCGAGCGTCGCAAGATGCGAATGCGGTCATCGAGCCGGCGGTGTCGGGTCTGAACCGCAATTGGGGTCCGCCTGAAATCGCGGATTTCGAACGCTTGTCTGTCGAGGCCGCCGATGCGGCGGCGGTTGCCGCATATAAAAGCCTGGCGCGGGTGACGTCGGCGCTGTTCACGACCCAAGGGGCGGCCTGGGGCACCAAGGATCTCATCGCGTCGATGGCCGCCGGATTCGCCGCCAACGATTTCGGCAGCGATTGCATCGGCCAAACGATTGCGCCGCTGCTGCAAACAGCCGCGCGCGAGCAAGGATACAAACTTCTGCCGCGCCAGGAACATCCGGTCGTGATCAACACCAAGGGTCCCTCCGCTTCGGGCAAGAGCACATTGCGGCCGCTGCAGAAAAAGCTCGCCGGCGAGATTGGCGTGCAATGGAGCGATTTCGCGCTGATCAGTCCCGACATCTGGCGCAAACAGCTGCTGGACTATGCCTCGCTGGGGGCCGCCTATAAATACGCGGGCGCATTCACTTCGGACGAGTTGCAAATCGTCGACCAGAAGCTGGATCGCTACATGGCATCCAAAAACCGCCGCGGCGACATGACGCACTTGCTGATCGACCGATTTCGCTTCGACAGCTTCGCGCCCGATTCAGCCGAAGCGGGCAGCAATCTGCTGACGCGATTTGGCCAAACCGTGTATCTATTCTTTGTGATTACCCCGCCGGGAATGCTGGTGGAGCGCGCGTGGAAGCGCGGTCTCGAATTCGGCCGATACAAGGCCGTCGACGACACCTTGGCGCATTCGGTGGAGGCCTATTCGGGAATTCCGGATGTGTTCTTCACGTGGGTACGACGTACCGACAAGCGCATTCAGTTCGAATTCTTGGACAATACGGTCAGCTTGGGCGAGCGGCCGCGGACCGTGGCCTTCGGCGACAACGAAACCCTTAACATCTTGGACGTCACGAGCACTTTAGACATCGACCGTTATGCGCGCATCGACGTTGATGCCGCCGCCGCGGAATCTCTCTACCCGGATCCCGCGCTGCTCGCGGCCGAGAAAAACTTGGAGTTCCTGAGGCGCTGCGTAAAAAACTTTCACTGGGTCAATTTCGCCGCGCAGGCGAGCGGCCAGGTCTATTTGCGCATCGAGCGGGGTCAAGCGGTGCAGAAGGAGCGGGCAACGCTCGAGAAGGCAATACAAAGTCCGGACACGCTGGCGGCGATTCGGGCCGTGGCGCCCGATGCGCTCAACGGCAATGTGCCGGACGCGCCGCAGGCTACGTATCTGAAAGCGAAGGATGGCCCGGGGCTGCCGCCGACACTGGGCCAGTGGGGACCTCTATCCTAGGAATCCGCAGTGCCGATCGACGTGTGCGGCCAGATCGAGCGTGTGCTGGCGCGTAAGGCGTTCCGCCAATTCCGTATCGCGCTTCTCCAATGCTTCAATGATTTTCAGATGATCAATGATGGAGCGCGCCGCGCGATCGCTCTGCGTGATCGTGGCGCGGCGAATTGCGCGCACGTGCAGCAACAGATTTTTGGTGGCATCGATGATCATCTGCGAGCCGCCCAGTGCGATCACCGCGGTGTGAAAGGCAATGTTCGCGTCGGAGTACTCGCCCAGGTGCTCGGAGGGCGGCGAATTCTGAAACTCGTCGAATAAATGCCGCAGCTTGGCGATTTCCGCGTCACTGGCGTTTAACGTTGCCAGCCGCGCCGCCATTGACTCGAGCGCCGCCCAGATTTGAATCATTTCGATCATCTCGCGCTTCGACTTGCGGATGATATAAATGCCGCGCCGCGGCACGGTGCGAATGAACCCTTCCTGTTCGAGCAACGACAGGGCTTCGCGAATCGGCGTGCGGCTGACCCCTAAGGCATTGGTCAACTGGCGCTCATCGAGCCGCAATTCCTGCTGCGGATCGTAGATGTCCGTGTCGGCGATGGCGTTCTTCAGCAGCGTGTACGCCTGATCGCGCAAGCTCGTCGCATTGAGCGGGGCCAGCGCCAGCGGAGTGGCCGAAGTGGTTCTTTGAACCAGCGTCACTATGGAATTCATTAGGCCTCTTTAAGACGTTTGCCGATATACAGAAGGAGGTCGGGCAAGAGCAACGATCCCAGATATATTACATTGCAGCGGAGATTTTCTCAGAGAAAAAATGTCAAGGCCGCCGGCGCTGACCGCTGTTGCATAGCGCAATTTGCATCGGCGGCTGCATCGCAATGTCGCGCCCGTACAACCGTCCGACCCGTTGAGGACAGCGGGGCTTTGCAGCATAAAGTGCGGTGTTCCCACGTGGTGGTCCGCTTGCTTGACACCTCGAAACTCGTTCATATATGGTATACCACGAAAACGACGCGTGGCTGGTTTGATCTCGAATTTAATGATTCGGGCGTCGCTTTGGAATATGCAAAGTGGATTACTCTCGGCGCGGTGCATTTTCGACTGATAACAGCGCGAAATGCGCGTTTCTCTGCGCCAACACGGAGAAACTACATAATGAATGAAGATCTAACTGCTAAATCACCTTTCGCGAATCCTTGGACGCAACTCATCATCGGCGTCATCTGCATGGCTGCGGTGGCGAATCTTCAATACGGCTGGACTTTGTTCGTCAATCCCATCGATGCCAAGTACCACTGGGGACGAGCCGCGATTCAGGTCGCCTTCAGTCTATTTGTACTGCTTGAAACTTGGCTCATTCCCATCGAAGGCTACATGGTCGACCGCTTCGGTCCCAAGTGGGTCGTGATCATCGGCGGCATCCTGGTTGGCATTGCGTGGGTGCTGAACTCGGTCGCGAGTTCATTGCCCGTGCTGTATTTCGGCGCCGCTATCGGCGGTATCGGCACCGGCTGTGTCTACGGCACCTGCGTGGGCAATGCGCTCAAATGGTTTCCGGGCAGGCGCGGGTTGGCGGCCGGTATTACGGCCTCGGGATTTGGCGCCGGCGCCGCCATCACCATCGGGCCGATCAGAACCATGATCGAGTCGTCGGGCTATGAGCACGCGTTTATGACGTTCGGTCTGATCCAGGGCGGCATCGTGTTCGTGTTGGGGTGGATGCTGTTGGCCCCGCCCCCCAGCTTGGTCGCAACAGCCCTCAAGCCCAGCCAGACGGCGCATGGCTATACGCCCGGCGATGTATTGAAGAGCCCGGTGTTCTACGTGATGTACGTGATGTTCGTGCTGATCGCAGCCGGCGGTCTGACCATGGCGGCCTCCATGGCGCCGATTGCGGACGACATGAAGATCTCGAAGATCCCGGTCGATTTGTTCGGCATGGTGATGCCGGCGCTGGGGTTCGCGCTCTTCTTGAATCGCATTTTCGATGGCGTCGGGCGGCCGTTTTTCGGCTGGCTCTCCGATCAAATCGGCCGTGAATACACCATGGCGCTGGCATTTACGATCGGGGCCATCGCGCTGTTCACGTTGAGCCAATCGGGCGGAAATCCCGTCATGTTCGTGCTGTTGACCGCCCTGTATTTCGGGGTGTACGGCGAGATATTCAGTCTGTTTCCCGCGACGCAGGGCGACACCTTCGGTTCCAAGTTCGCGGCGGCGAACAACGGCATGCTATACACCGCCAAGGGCGCCGGCTCATTGCTGGTTCCCGTCGCCGCCCTGCTCGCGAAGGGGCATGGTTGGAATTTCGTATTCATGGTTTTCGTCACCGGCAACCTGATTGCGGCATTGATGGCGCTGTTCGTCCTGAAGCCCATGCGGGTGAAGCACTTTGCCCAGAGCCGCCTCGACTTTCCGCAAACGGCGGCCAGCGCGAGAACGCAAACCACTTGAGGACATTGCATCTAATCAGTTATTTGGAGATCACATGGCCACTGTAAATCCCACCTCGAGTCCGCCCAAAGCCACGACGGCCGAAGATACCCTGCAACGGAAGAGCCGCGACGCAAGCGTGATTTCCGGCGGCCATCTGGTCGCAAAGGCGCTGAAGAACGAAGGTGTGGACACCATCTTTACGCTTTGCGGCGGCCACATCATCGACATCTATGATGGCTGCGTCGATGAGGGCATTCGTATCATCGACGTACGGCACGAGCAGGTGGCTGCGCACGCGGCCGACGGCTACGCGCGGCAGACGGGCAAGCTCGGCTGCGTGGTCACGACTGCGGGCCCCGGTTGCACCAACGCGGTCACGGGCATCGCCACGGCGTTCCGTTCGGAGAGCCCGATTCTTCATATCGGCGGCCAGGGCGCCTTGACCCAGCACAAAATGGGATCGCTGCAGGATCTACCGCATGTCGAGTTGATGACGCCCATCACCAAATTCGCGGCGTCGGTTTCGAGCACCGAGCGCATAGCGGACATGATTTCCATGGCGGCGCGAGAGGCATTCAACGGCGCGACAGGTCCTGTGTACCTGGAGATTCCGCGTGATGTTCTCGATCGCGAGGTCGACATCGCGAAGGCAGTCATACCTGCTCCGGGTAAGTACCGCGCATCGACCAAATCAATCGGCGACCCGCGCGACATCGAGAAGCTGGCGGATCTGCTGGTCAATGCCGAACGGCCGGCGATTCTCTATGGCCAGCAGGTGTGGACCGCCCGCGGCCACAAGGAAGCGATTGCGTTGCTGCGCGGATTGGATATCCCGGGCTACTTCAACGGCGCCAGCCGCGGCCTCCTGCCGCCCGGCGACCCGCATCATTTCGATCGAACCCGCACCCAGGCATTTGCTAGCGCCGATGTGCTGGTGATTGTCGGTACACCGTTCGATTTTCGCATGGGCTACGGCAAGCGCATCAGCAAGGACTTGAAGCTGGTGCAAATCGATATGGACTATCGCACGGTGGGCAAGAATCGCGATATCGATCTTGGATTGGTGGGCGATCCCGGCGCGATCTTGGGCGCCGTATTGGCGGCGGCCGGCGGGCGCATCAAGGGCGACAAACGCCAGGCGCGACAGCAGTGGCTCAAGCAGTTGAGCGACGCGGAAGTGGTGGCCGGCGATAAGCTCATGCCGCTGTTCAAGTCGAACAGCGTGCCGATCCACCCATATCGCGTCGCCTACGAATTGAACGAGTTCCTCGCCGACAACACCATTTATATCGGCGACGGCGGCGATGTGGTCACCATCTCGGCGCAAGCGGTACGGCCGCGAAACCCGGGCCAATGGATGGATCCGGGTGCGCTCGGTTCCCTCGGCGTGGGTACCGGTTTCGCAATCGCGGCGGGCCTCGCGAATCCGCAAAAGGAAGTTCTTTGCTACTACGGCGACGGATCCTTCGGTATGACCGCGTTCGATATGGAGACCGCGAATCGATTTGGCGTGCCCTATATCGCGGTGATCGGCAACAACTCCGCCATGAATCAAATTCGTTACGGCCAGCTGGCCAAGTACGGCGAACAGCGCGGCAACGTCGGCAATCTGTTGGGCGATGTTCCGTTCGGTAAGTTTGCCGAAATGCTGGGCGGCTACGGTGAGGAAGTGCGGGATCCCGCGCAAATCGCGCCGGCGCTGAAGCGTGCGCGCGAATCGGTGCACAAGTTGCGCAAATCCGCGGTGATCAACATCTGGGTTGATCCGCGCGAATATGCTCCGGGCACGAAAAACCAAACAATGTACAAGTGATGGGTCTCGGGAGTCTTCATGGCTAAGGCGTTAGACGGCGTTCGTATTCTCGATTTCACCCACGTGCAGTCGGGGCCGACCTGTACTCAATTATTGGCTTGGTTCGGCGCCGACGTGATCAAGGTCGAGAAGGCCGGCGCGGGCGACATCACGCGCGAACAACTGCGCGACGTGCCGGATGCGGACAGCCTTTATTTCACCATGCTCAATCACAACAAGCGGTCAGTGACCCTCGACACCAAGAGCGAGCAGGGCAAGCAGGTGCTGGAGCGGTTGGTGAAGCATTGCGACGTTCTGGTGGAGAATTTCGCGCCGGGGGCGTTGGATCGCATGGGGTTTACCTGGGAACGCATCCAGGAACTCAACCCCCGCATGATCGTGGCCTCGGTCAAAGGCTTTGGTCCCGGTCCTTATGAAGAATGCAAGGTGTATGAGAACGTCGCGCAATGCGCCGGCGGATCGGCCTCGACCACCGGATTCGATGATGGGCCACCTTTGGTGACCGGCGCACAAATTGGCGACAGCGGCACCGGCCTGCATCTGGCCTTAGGGATCGTGGCCGCGTTGTATCAACGCAATTCCAGCGGACGCGGTCAGAAGGTGTTGGCCGCAATGCAGGACGGCGTGTTGAACCTATGCCGCGTGAAGCTGCGCGATCAACAGCGCCTGGAACGCACGCAGGTCATGAAGGAATATCCGCAATATCCGAACGGCAAGTTCGGCAGCGCGGTGCCGCGCGCCGCCAACGCCTCCGGCGGCGGGCAGCCCGGCACCATCGTCAAATGCAAAGGCTGGGAAACCGATCCCAACGCCTATCTGTATTTCATCGCACAGGCGCCGGTCTGGAAGGCCATTTGCCAGGTGATCGGCAAGGAATCCTGGATCACGGATCCGGACTTCGCGACGCCTAATGCGCGCCTGCCCAGATTGAAGGAAGTGTTCGCAGCAGTGGAGGCATGGACCTCGACCAAGACCAAGTTCGAAGCGATGGCATTGCTCAACGAACATGACATTCCCTGCGGCCCGATCTTGTCGATGGAAGAACTGGCCCATGAGCCTTCGCTGCGCAAGACTGGAACCATCGTCGAGGTCGATCACCCCAAGCGCGGCAAATATTTGACCGTCGGCAATCCCATCAAAATGAGCGATAGCCCCACCCATGTCACGCGTTCGCCGCTGCTCGGTGAACACACCGACGAAGTGCTCGCGGAATTGGGTTATGCGCCCGCCGAGGTTTCTGCGCTGCGCTTGAAAAAAGTCATCTGATTCGCGCGGGCGGCTCCCAGCCGGCCGTGCGCGCATTCATCCGAGGAAAACTGCAACATGTCACACGATAAAAACGCCGTTCGGAAAATTCTCGATCAAGCCAAGGCCGCCGGGCGCGAGGCGCTGACCGCGCCCGAGGCACGCGGCGTCTGCGAGGCCTACGGGATCACCATTCCGAAAGAAGGCGTGGCAACCTCCGCGGATGAGGCGGCCAAGCTGGCGGCGGGGATCGGTTTTCCGGTGGTGATGAAGATCGTGTCGCCGCAGATTCTGCACAAGACCGAAGCCGGCGGCGTCATCGTCGGCGTGAAATCCGCGGAAGCTGCCAAGGAAGCCTATTCGACCATCGTGGGCAATGCCCGAAAGTACGACGCCAAGGCGGAAATACTCGGTGTGCAGGTTCAACAGATGCTGGCCGGCGGCCAGGAAGTGATCATCGGCGCCGTGACCGACCCGGCATTCGGCAAGCTGGTGGCATTCGGGCTCGGCGGCATCCTCGTCGAGGTTCTCAAGGACATCACGTTCCGTCTCGCTCCGGCGTCGAAGGACGATGCGCTGTCGATGCTGGACGGTATTCAGGCGGCGGAGATTTTGCGCGGCGTGCGCGGCGCCAAACCCGTGGATCGCGCGGCGCTGTCGGGGATGATCGAGCGGGTATCGGCGCTGGTGGCGGATTTTCCTGAAATTTCGGAAATGGATCTCAATCCGGTGTTTGCCACCGACCGCGGCGCGACTGCCGCGGACGTGCGCATCGTCCTCAATTTCAATCCCGCGCCGCCGCGCGATCGGCCGAGTCAGGCGGCAATCGTGGAGAAGATGAACCGCATCATGAAGCCGAAGGCGCTGGCCGTCATCGGCGCCTCCAACGAGAGCGGCAAGATCGGCAATTCGGTCATGAAGAATTTGATCAACGGCGGCTACAAGGGCGAGATCTACCCGATCCATCCCAACGCCGAGAGCATCATGGGCAAGAAAGCCTATAAGAGCGTCAAAGACGTGCCCGGCGACATCGACGTCGCGGTATTTGCAATCCCGGCAAAATTTGTCGCGCAAGCCCTGACCGAGGTCGGCGAGAAGAAGATCGCCGGCGCCATATTGATTCCTTCCGGTTTTGCCGAGACCGGTAATGTCGCGGGACAGAATGAATTGGTGGAAATTGGCCGCAAATACGGCGTGCGCCTCATGGGCCCGAATATCTACGGGTTCTATTACACGCCGAGCAATCTCTGCGCGACGTTTTGCACCGCTTACGATGTCAAGGGCCACGCGGCGCTGTCCTCGCAATCGGGCGGCATCGGCATGGCGATCATCGGCTTCTCGCGTTCCGCCAAGATGGGAGTGTCGGCGATTGTCGGCCTGGGCAATAAATCCGACATCGACGAAGATGATTTGCTGACATTCTTCGAGCAGGACGACAACACCACCATCATCGCGCAGCATTGCGAGGATTTGAAGGATGGGCGCGCCTTTGCGGAAGTCGCGAAGCGCGTCTCGAAGAAAAAGCCGATTGTCGTGCTGAAGGCCGGCCGCACCAGCATGGGCGCGCGCGCCGCGAGTTCGCACACCGGCGCCCTGGCCGGCAACGATAAAATCTACGAAGACGTGTTCAAGCAATCAGGCGTCATTCGCGCCCGCTCGCTGCGCGATCTACTCGATTTTGCCCGAGGCATTCCGGTATTGCCCACTCCCAAGGGCAACAACGTGGTCATCATCACCGGCGCCGGCGGGTCCGGTGTGCTCTTGTCGGACGCCTGCGTGGACAACGGCCTGACGTTGATGGCGATGCCCGCCGATCTCGACGCGGCATTCCGTAAATTTATTCCGCCATTCGGCGCAGCCGGGAATCCGGTCGATATCACCGGTGGCGAGCCGCCGGCCACTTACCAGAATACCGTGCGTCTCGGACTGCAAGACCCGCGCATTCATGCACTCATCCTCGGCTATTGGCACACCATCATTACCCCGCCGATGGTATTTGCGAAACTCATGGTCGAAGTAGTCGCCGAGATGCGCGCCAAGGGCATCGAGAAGCCCGTCGTGGCTTCGCTCGCGGGCGACGTCGAGGTCGAAGAGGCCGCGGAGTATTTGTATCAGCACGGCATTCCGGCGTACGCGTATTCGACCGAGATCCCGGTGGCGGTCCTCGGCGCCAAATACAAGTGGGCGCGCGGCGCCGGCCTCATTCCGAAGGACTGAGCCGGCGGCCTGGCGCAACGGTGGTTGCCGCGGTGCGGACTCCATGAAGATAGCAATCATCGGAGTTGGTGCAATAGGCGGCTATGTCGGGACTCGACTGGCGTTGGCCGGGGAGGATGTCACTTTTTTCGCGCGCGGAGCAAACCTCGAGGCGCTGCGCACGCGCGGCCTTCGACTCGTCAATGCCGATGGCAGCGAGGAGTTCGTGCCGAGAGTCAAAGCGACCGACAGCTACGCGGAAGCCGGAGTTCAAGACCTCGTCGTGTTGGCGATGAAGGCGCACCAGGTCGAAGCGGTGACCGGGGATGTGCCCAAGCTGTTTGGCCCCCAGACCATCGTCATTCCCATGCAGAACGGAATACCTTATTGGTACTTTTACGGCCATGGCGGTGCGTTTGCGGGCATGCGCGTCAAGAGCGTCGATCCGAGCGGCGCAATCTACGACAAGATCCCGTGCCATCGCGTCATTGGATGCGTGGTGTATCCGGCCGCGGAACTGGTCTCGCCCGGCGTGATCAAACATGTCGAGGGCAATCGATTTCCGATGGGCGAGCCCGATGGCACGACCAGCCAGCGCGTGACTGAAGTTGCGCGCTGCTTTGTCAAGGGTGGAATGCAGGCACCGATCTTGAGCGATATCCGCTCGGAAATATGGCTCAAGCTGTGGGGTAACTTAAGCTTCAACCCCATCAGCGCACTGTCGCGCGCTACGTTGGCGGGAATCTGCCAATATCCACCCAGCCGCGCGGTTGCGGCGGCGATGATGAGCGAGGCACACAGCGTCGCCATCCAGCTCGGCGTCAAATTCCGGGTCTCGCTCGAAAAACGTATCGCGGGTGCTGAAAAAGTAGGTCACCATAAGACTTCGATGCTGCAGGATGTCGAGGCCGCGCGGTCGCTGGAAGTCGACGCGTTGCTCGGTTCGGTGGTGGAACTGGCGCGGCATACCGACACGCCGACGCCGCACATCGATACGGTGTATGCGCTGACCAAGTTGCTGGCCAAATCTTTGGAAGATCGGAAATTGTAGTGCGGAGTTCAAATACGACATGAATGTTCACGAATATCAGGGCAAGGAAATTTTGCGAAAGTTCGGCGTCGCGACGCCGCGCGGCGTGCCTTGCTTCTCGGTCGCGGAGGCAGATGCAGCGGCGCGCGATCTGGGCGGAAAGGTCTGGGTCGTCAAGGCGCAGATTCATGCCGGCGGACGCGGCAAAGGCGGCGGGGTCAAGGTCGCCAAATCCCTGCAGGAAGTCCACGACTTCGCGGCCAAGATCTTGGGGATGACCCTGATCACGCATCAGACCGGGCCTGAAGGCAGAGTCGTGCGGCGTTTGCTGGTGGAAGAGGGCGCCGATATCCGCAAAGAACTGTATGTCGGCATGGTCGTCGATCGCTCCACGCAACGCGTTACCTTGATGGCCAGTTCCGAGGGCGGCATGGAGATCGAGGAAGTCGCCGCGCATCATCCGGAAAAAATACACAAGGTTGCCGTCGACCCGGATGCCGGGTTGACGGATCAGCAAGCCGATGAAGTCGCAAGAAAGATCGGCGTTCCGGAAGCGTCCATCGCGCAGGCGCGGACGTTCATGCAGGCGCTGTATCGTGCATTCGTCGAATGCGACGCCTCGCTCGCGGAAATCAATCCGCTGATCATCACGGGAAAGGGTGACGTGCTCGCGCTGGATGCCAAGTTGAATTTCGACTCGAATGCGCTGTTTCGCCACCCGGACATCGTCGCAATGCGCGACTTGGACGAAGAAGATCCCGCGGAAGTCGAGGCGTCCAAGTACGATCTCTCGTATATCTCGCTTGGCGGCAATATCGGCTGCCTGGTCAACGGCGCGGGGCTGGCCATGGCGACGATGGACACGATCAAACTATTCGGCGCGGAACCGGCGAACTTTCTGGATGTCGGCGGGGGCGCGACGGCGCAGAAAGTGACGGAGGCATTCAAGTTGATGTTGAAGAATCCCGCGGTCAAGGGAATTTTGGTGAATATCTTCGGCGGAATCATGCGCTGCGACACGATCGCGGAAGGCGTGATCGCCGCGGCCAAAGAGGTGAAGCTCAGTGTTCCGTTGGTGGTGCGCATGAAAGGCACCAACGAGGAGCTGGGCAGAAAGGCGCTTCAGGCCTCGGGCTTGCCCATCATTTCCGCGGACAATATGGCGGACGCCGCCAAGAAAATCGTCGCAGCCGTGAATGGCAAGCAAGGTCGGCCGGTATGAGCATTCTGATTGATAGAAACACCAGGGTGATGACGCAGGGCATTACGGGAAAGACCGGCGCGTTTCACACGCGTCTGTGCCGCGATTACGCGAACGGCAAAGCTTGTTTCGTCGCCGGAGTGAATCCCAGTAAAGCCGGGGAGAATTTCGAGGGCATTCCGATCTATGGCACGGTCCGCGATGCGAAGCAGCAAACCGGTGCGACCGTTTCCGTGATCTACGTTCCGCCGCCCTTCGCGGCGAGTGCCATCGATGAGGCCGTCGATGCAGATCTTGATTTGGTCATTTGCATCACCGAGGGGGTGCCGGTGCGCGACATGGTCGCGACGCGCAACCGGATGCGCGGCAAAAAGACCATCCTCGTGGGTCCGAATTGTCCCGGCGTGATTACGCCGGATGAAATAAAGATCGGCATCATGCCCGGACACATTCACAAGAAGGGCCGCATCGGCGTGGTGTCTCGTTCAGGCACCCTCACCTACGAAGCGGTAGGGCAACTGATGGATTTAGGGCTGGGACAGTCCACCTGCGTCGGGATTGGCGGCGATCCGGTAAACGGCCTAAAACACATCGATGTCATGCGGCTGTTCAACGATGATCCGGAAACCGATGCGGTGATCATGGTGGGCGAAATCGGCGGCGACGACGAGGAGACCTGCGCCCGGTGGGTCAAGGCTTACATGAAGAAGCCTGTGGTGGGCTTCATTGCCGGTGTCACGGCGCCGCCGGGCAAACGCATGGGGCACGCGGGTGCCATCATCTCCGGTGGCAAGGGTACGGCGACGGAAAAACTGGCCGTCATGGAGGAGTGCGGCATCAAAGTCACGCGCAATCCGGCAGAAATGGCGACCTTGCTCAAGTCGGTGTTGTAGCGTGACCGGGCGGACGCGGATTCGAGCCCGTGTCCGCTAAGGCGCTGCTGCGACGGATGTTTGACGCGGCGATCGCCTCCGCGCAGCCCGCGCGATGTGTTCCGCGCCATCTGCCGCCTGTGCCGCGGGGCAGGTTGCTCGTCATCGGCGCGGGCAAGGCTTCCGCGGCAATGGCTCAGGCGGTCGAGCAGAATTGGCGCTCGGATCTGTCCGGGCTCGTCGTCACGCGCTACGGCTACGCCGTCCCTTGCACGCAGATCGAAATCGTCGAGGCTGCGCACCCGGTTCCGGATGCCGCGGGCATGCACGCGGCGAAACGCATGCTCGAACTGGTCGGCAACCTCTCTGCCGATGACTTGGTGCTTTGTCTGATCTCCGGCGGCGGCTCGGCGCTGCTGCCGCTGCCGGCGAAGGGATTGACGCTGGATCAAAAGCAGCATGTCAGCCGGGCCCTGCTCGCATCCGGCGCTACGATCAGCGAGATGAATTGTGTGCGTCGGCATTTGTCCGCGATCAAGGGCGGACGGTTGGCCGCGGCCAGCTACCCCGCGCAAATGCTGACGCTGCTGATCTCCGACGTCCCGGGCGATCGTCCGGTCGATATCGCCTCGGGTCCGACCGTGCCGGATCCGACCACTTCAGCGGACGCACTCAATATCGTGCGCCGCTACGGCATTGAACTCCCGCAAGCCGTGCTCGAAGTGCTCGAGAGCGGACGTGCCGAGTCCGTGAAGCCGGGCGATCCGCGGCTTGCGCGCGCCCGCGCACTCACCATTGCCACGCCGCAAATGGCGCTGGAGGCCGCGGCGGCCGTGGCTCGCGATGCGGGAATCGCAGTTCATATCTTGAGCGATGCCATCGAGGGTGAAGCAAAGGACGTGGGCAAGGTATTCGGGGGCATCGCGCACCAGGTGGCCGAGCGCAATCAACCATTCGCGGCCCCATGTGTCTTGCTGTCGGGCGGCGAAACGACGGTGACCGTGCGCGGCGGCGGACGCGGCGGGCGCAATGTGGAATTTTTGCTGTCCCTCGCCATTGCGCTCGAAGGACACGCGGGCATTCACGCCCTGGCGGGCGACACCGACGGCGTCGACGGACAAGAAGAAATCGCCGGCGCGTACCTGGGCCCCGACTCGCTCGAGCGAGCGCGAGCCTTGGGGCTCAAGCCGATGGACATGCTCGGCAACAACGACGCGCATCGTTTCTTCGGCGCGCTGGATGACTCCGTGATTACCGGCCCGACGTTGACGAACGTCAATGATTTTCGGGCCATCTTGATCGAGTAAGCATCGGGGCCGGCCGTCCGGCCGCCCGCCCGGCCGCGGCTTCGCCATTGTCGAGGCTGAACGGTGTGCCTCGATACATGCCATATTCTGTCATGTATTCGTGCTAGCCTGATGCGATGCTGGCGAGCCGTCTTCTTTCCACGCTCATGCTGCTGCAGACTCGCGGGCGCATGTCCGCGCCGGATCTGGCCAGGGAACTCGAGGTCTCGATCCGCACGGTTTACCGGGACATCGATCAGCTCAGCGCCGCGGGTATCCCGGTGATGGCTGACCGCGGGCGCGACGGCGGCTTTCAGCTCTTAAATGGTTTCCGAACACAACTGACGGGCCTGACGCAGGCCGAAGCGGAAGCGTTGATGCTGGCCGGACTGCCCGGCCCGGCGGCGGAACTTGGGCTCGCAGAGCGCATGTCTTCGGCTCGTCTCAAGCTGATGGCGGCACTTCCTTCGGGGATGCGCGCCGAGCGCGTGGCGACGCGCTTTCATCTGGATGTGACGGGTTGGTTTCGAGCGACCGAGCCGGTGGCGCTGCTGCCGACAGTGGCACGCGCCGTATGGAGCGAGCGCTATCTGAAAATTCGCTACCGCCAGGGCGGCGAATCCAACGAGGTACGGGTCGGTCCGCTCGGTCTCGTGCTCAAGGCGGGCGTTTGGTACCTCGTCGCCCAAAAGGGCAGCAGCTTTCGCACGTATCGCGCCTCAAACATCTTGGCCGTGGAATCCCTCGATGAGTCATTCTCACGCCCCGCGGACTTTGATCTGGCTTCCTATTGGACTCGATCTTCGCGCGAATACGAGCTTGGCAGCTATCGCGGCCATGCCACGATCAGGCTCTCGCCACGTGGGCGCACGCTGATCAACTTGTTGGGGCCGTATGTTGAAGCGGCCGTGGCGAAGACCGCCGGCCAGCCCGATCGGCAAGGTTGGCTTCGTTGCACCATCCCCGTGGAAGCCGGCGATTTCGGAATTCGTGAACTGCTGCGACTGGGCGAGGAGCTGGAGGTGCTGGCGCCCGCGCCGCTGCGGAGTCAGGTGAGGCAGGCGTTGCGCCGGATGTTGCGCAGCTACGAGGCATAAGCGCTCGCGATGAAGCGTAGGCGGACCCAAGGTTAGGGTCTCGATCATGGCTCCCAATCTGGTACGCTTTCGCGAGTATGGAAACGCCGCTGACACCCCTCGAATTCGCGCGCCGCGCTCGCAAACTGCATGGCCAACGCGAGGCCGTGGTGGACGGCAAATTGCGGTTTACCTATTCCCAGTTTGGCAGGCGATGCGACCAATGGAGCAGCGCCCTGGCGAAATTGGGCGTGCGCAGAGGCGACCGAGTCGCAACGATTGCGCCCAACACGCATCAACATTTGGAGCAATTCTACGCAATACCGCAGCTTGGGGCGGTCATTGTCCCGATCAACTACCGTTTGTCGGCGGAGGATTTCATTTACGTGACTGAGCATAGCGGCGCCACGGTGCTGTGTGTTCACGCCGATTATCTGGACAGCGTCGACAGTGTTCGGGCGCGCATGCCGGGGGTGCGGCATTTTGTCGCTCTGGAGGGCGAGAAGGCCGGCTGGTTATCGTATGAGTCGTTGCTCAATGGCAGCGGCGAATCGTGCCAATTTCCGGAAATTGCGGAAACGGATCTGCTGTCCATCAACTATACCAGCGGCACGACATCGCGCCCGAAGGGTGTGATGATCACCCACCGCAACGCATGGATGAATTCGGTTGGGGCGCTGGCACATTGGCCCATGACACCGGCCGATCGGTACTTATGGACGCTGCCGATGTTTCATGCCAACGGCTGGACCTTTGTCTGGACCGTGACGGCTGCAGGGGCAACGCACGTCTGCCTGCGGGCAGTCGATGCCGCGGCGGTGTATGAGCACGCGCGGCGCGAAAACGTGACGCATCTTTGCGCGGCACCCACCGTGCTCATCGCCATTGCAAATGGTCCCGCTGAACAGCGCACGCAGCTGCCGCGGTGTGTTCGCGTCATGACTGCCGGCGCGCCGCCGGCCGCCGCGACCATCGAGAGAATGGAATCCGAGCTCGGTTGGGAGGTGCTGCAGGTATACGGACTGACTGAAACGGCGCCGTTCATCAGCATTTGCGAGCCGTTGCCCGAGCACACGTCGCTCTCCAGCGCGGCGCGGGCGATCACCAAAGCTCGCCAAGGAGTCGAATTGATTACCTCGGGCGAGCTGCGCGTCGTGGACACCGATATGCGCGATGTGCCGCAGGACGGCTCGACCATGGGCGAAATCGTCGCCAAAGGAAATGTCGTCATGAGCGGCTACTACAATGATCCGCAAGCCACGGCGGCGGCATTTGCGGGCGGCTGGTTCCATTCCGGCGACGGTGCCGTGGTGCATCCTGACGGCTATATCGAGATCCGCGACCGCTTCAAGGACGTGATCATCAGCGGCGGTGAAAACATCTCTTCGATCGAGGTCGAAGGCGCATTGCTGCGGCATCCGTCGGTGCTCGAAGCCGCGGTCGTCGGCATGCCGCATGAGAAATGGGGCGAATCGCCGCACGCTTTCGTCGTCCTGCGCGCTGGGGCGGCCGCGACCCAGGAGGAGCTGCGTGAATTTGCCCGCGCTGCGCTGGCACATTTCAAAGTGCCGAGTGCATTTCATTTCGTGAACGAGTTGCCGAAAACGGCGACCGGAAAAATCCAGAAATTCGTGCTGCGTGGTAGGCGCCCTGCGATAATGCATCAATGATTTGCGCGGAGCCTTAAATCTTGACCACAGCCCATTTCACCGACGCCGAACGGCGGATCACGCTCATCGGCGTGATGATCGTCTTCTTGTTGTCTGCCTTGGACCAAACCATCGTGTCCACGGCCATGCCCGTGATCATCAGTCAATTGCACGGCTTGGAATTGTACGCGTGGGTAACCACGGCATATCTCCTGTCATCCACCGTGATGGTGCCGGTGTGGGGGAAATTGGGCGACCTGTACGGACGCAAGCCGGTGCTACTGGCCGGAATCGGCCTGTTTCTTTTGGGCTCATGGCTGTCGGGGCTCGCAGGTGAGTTCGGAACATTGCCGCTGTTGGGCGGCGGTATGGTGCAGCTGATTGTGTTTCGCGCCATTCAAGGACTGGGCGGAGGCGCGCTTTTCACCACGGCATTCGCCATCATTGCCGATCTGTTTCCGCCGCGCGAGCGGGGCAAATTTGCGGGCTTGTTTGGCGGCGTCTTCGGCCTTGCCAGCGCCGTCGGCCCGCTATTGGGCGGCTACTTCACCGACCATGGAACGGTAACCATCGCCGGTCACACGGTCGAGGGCTGGCGATGGGTGTTTTACCTCAATCTGCCCATGGGCCTGATCGCGCTGTTCATGGTTATTGCCAAGATGCCAAAGCTCTCGCACGCCACCAAGGGGAGCATCGATTATCTCGGCGCGGTGCTGATCGTCGCATCCTGCGTCCCGCTGCTTCTGGCGCTGACCTTCGGCGGCCAGAAATATGCCTGGGACTCACCGATCGTGGTCGGCTTGTTCGCCATGTTCCTGATCTGCGCAGTCCTGTTTGTGATCGTGGAAAAAAGAGTCAAGGACCCGATTATTCACATGGAGCTGTTCGGCAACAGAGTATTCACCTGGGCCAATACCGCCGGCTTCTTCTCGTCGATGTCCTTTCTCAGCGTCGTGGCATTTTTGCCCTTGTTCATGCAGCTCGGACAGGGCGTGCAGGCCACGACCAGCGGACTGTCGACCCTGCCTCTGATGATCGGCCTGATTGTGGCGGCTACGGTGAGCGGGCGGCTGGTGACGCGCACCGGCCGCTACAAACCCTTCATGCTTGCCGGAATGACCGTGCTGTTGATTGCGACAATTTTTATGAGTCAAATGACCTACAGCACCAGCCGGCTTGATCTCGGCTGGCGCATGGCCCTTCTTGGTATGGGATTGGGGCCCTTGCAGAGCCTGTACAGCGTCGCCATCCAGAATGCCGTGCCGATGAACCGAATTGGTGTCGTGACGAGCGCCAATCAGTTCTTTCGCCAAATCGGTTCCACCGTCGGCGTCGCGATATTCGGCACGCTCTTGACCAATGATCTGAATTCCAAGCTTGCGGCTTGGGCAACATCGAGCGGATTGCCGTCGATGAACCTGTCAAAATTGCGCAGCCTGTCGGTCGATGCCCAAGTCCACTCGGGGATGATGCACCTTCCGGTCGCGATTCGCGTGATGATTGCGGATTCGGTGACGCACGTAATCATGTTGAGCATCATCGTAGTCGTCATCGCGCTCACCGCGACCTTGATGATACCGGAGCTGCCGATGCGCGAGCGCCCGAAGGTCCCGCCGAAGGATGCGGTGCCCGCCGACGCGCACTTGTAGGCTCTTGACGTCCGGGGCTTAAGACGCTGCGGCCATCATGGCCTGAAAGTTCTCGCTGTAAAACTTGGTTTTCGCTTCCTCGGAAATACCCTTGAACGTGCGTTCGAAGCGGCCAATCGGATCGTCGGTGCCTTCCGGATGAGGATAGTCGCTCGAAAACATGAATAGTTCGGCACCCGCGTCGCGGATCAGGCGGCCGACGTCTTCACCGGGGAAGGGCGTGAACTTCACCGCCCGTCTGATGTACTCCGACGCCTTCATGGTCAGCCTCTCCACAGAGGGGTCGGTTTTCTTGAAGATTTTTTGGCTGAGATCGAGGGTGCGCAAGTACTCCGGCACCCAGCCGGCACCCAGTTCGATCACACCGCCGCGCAAGCGGGGAAAGCGCGCAAATACGCCGTCGAAAACCAGCGAGGTCAGAAACTGCTGAGGTCCAACGGACAGCAGCATGAAATCGCGTACGCGAAGATTCTCGCCGCCCTCGGCGCCGGTAATGTCCATCGGCCGTGGCTGGCCATTATTTTCGTAGGCGGCGATCTTGGTCGGACTGTTTGGGCCGACGTGCAGCAAGAAGGGCACGTTTAAATCGCAAAATGCCTGCCAGACGAGATCGAAATCCGGGTGGCCCGGGGATTTGTCGCCGACCGGCATGCCGGGAATCCAGAATGCGCCGCATCCCAGACGAACGCCTTCCGCCATTTCCGCCACGCAACGCTCCGGATCAGCCAGGGACACTTGGCCGGCCGCGATGAGCCGCGCGTCCAGGCTGCAGAATGCCGCCATCGCACGATTGTGCGCGCGGACACCGCCGTAGCGCACGTCCGGATCGTCATGATGCAGGTATTGCGAAGCGGAGAAGGTCGAGAACACGAGTTGCCGATTGAATCCCAGATCGTCCAGCGCCGCTGTTCTTTCCGCCGCGTCAAAGGCGCCCGGCGCATTCCAGCCCTTCTGACCCTTCACCACATCGACCGCTGCCGTGCCGACAGCGGCGCGGCGCTTTTGTTTTACGACTGCCTCGTTGATAACCTCGAAGCTCTTGGTTCCCGACTTGAGCAGACTCATCTCGGGAAGCTTTGCAAGAATCTCCGGATCGGCGAACCTGGCGATCCAGTCCCGGGTTTCCATGATGTGACTGTCGGCATCGCAGTAAGGGCGATTGGTCGCGTAAGTCATGGGCGCTCTCCGCACGAGACTATATTAGACTCAAGTTATAATTAAGTGCCGAGCAAGTCAAGAAAGCGGCGGCTCAGTCAAGAATTCGTTTTCTGCGCGCCTTGCGCTTGCCGTATTTGAGCTGCAAGGCGTTATTGCCGCCGATGATGAAATCGCTCCAAATCTCGGCGGCGCGGTGCGCGGCGATGCCGCTGCCGCGCAGTGCGCGAGCCGAGAGAATCGGCGCGTTTACGGTCATGGTCGAACACACGCGGGCAACATCTTGCGGGAAGCCATAGACCTCGGCGCATCGCTTGGTGAAGTAATCGATCATGACGCCGCGTTCGTCGCGGTCCTGGCGTTTTGCCAGACCGGCAATTGCCCGATCGCTGGCCAGCAAGCGCATGATCGGTCCGCGTTCGTACAGATATTCCATGGATCGAAGGTTGGAGCGATGAATGACCTCCTCGTACGGAACGTCTTTTGGCAAGACACCGAGGCCGCGGCCGCGTAAAAAGCGATATTCCCGGTCCACCAGCGCCTTGAATAGGTCTGCAAGGCGCGGAAAGTACTTGTAGATGAGGGGCTTGCTGATACGCGCCTCCGCGGCGACCACCTCGAGGGTGCAACTGGATAAGCCGCGGCTGACGATCAGGGCCACCGCGCTGTCCATGATCTGTTCGCGTCGCTTCTCCGGCGACATGCGCTGTGCGCGCTTTTTGACGGGCATGGACTTAAGAGCTCCCCAGGGGCCTTTTAGGTAAAAACCTCATTCTACGCCAGTCTTCGAGCCTAATCATTTTGCCGGCCGCGGGACGAGCATGACCCCTCGTTCGACCTGAGCGTGCCCGCTGCCGCGGCGTCCATCTCGAGCAGGGCCGGACCGCAGTGCGCAGCAAATGCTAATAAAAGGCGAATTATGCTAATCATTTCTGGTTGCGGGCGGCGCACTGCGAGCAGCTAATACCCAGCACGCTTCGAGCATGCTCGAGCCGTTCGAAAAATATGCCGTAGTTAAGGGAGAGACGGATGAACAAGCTTCTCGCAAGCGCTTGTGCGCTGCTATTTTCGGCGGCCCTGGCATTTCCGGGCACCGCACTATCGCAAACGGATCCTGGCGTTCGTGGCGGCCCGATCAACGGACAGCCGGGTGCTACTCAAAGCAGCCCGCTGCCGCTCGCTTCGGTCAACGCGAACGCTCCCACGGGCATCCTGGAGTTCTTCGACAACGGTCTCGGCCGCTTTCAAGAGCAGGAAGTTGTCTCGGGCGGCACGAACAATGGCCTCGGACCCCGATTCAATCTCAATAGTTGCTCCGGATGCCATGCTCAACCGGCCGTCGGCGGCAGCGGGCCGGCCAACAATCCCGAATTCCAAGTCATCACGCAAGCCATCGCGTCGGGATCTACCAATACCCTGCCGTCGTTCATCACGGCTCACGGGCCGACGGTGGAGGTGCGCTTCCCGTTCTTCACCAATTCGAACGGCAGTCCGAACAAAAACGCACCGAACGGCGGAGTCGAGGATATCTTCACCGTATCCGGCAGGGCGGACGCCGGCAATTGCAGTCTGCAGCAGCCCAATTTTCAGCAGGCACAGCAGAACAACAACCTGATTTTCAGAACTCCGACGCCGACATTCGGCGCGGGACTCATCGAGAATATCGACGAGTCGACGTTGCTCGCGAATCAGCAGGCGCAGGCCGCCAATAACTTTGGCATCGGTGGGGCGTTCAATCGCAACGGCAACGATGGCACGATTGCCCGCTTCGGCTGGAAAGCGCAAAACAAGTCTCTGCTGCTTTTCGCCGCCGAGGCGTACAACGTCGAAATGGGCATCACCAACGAGATATTTTCCCAGGAGCGCCCGCTGCCGCAAGAAGAGCAGGGCGCAGGACTGCCGGCAAGTTGCCTGAATCTTTCCGGGCATGGGTACCCAGAGGATGCGACCAATTTCACCGTGGCGTCGAACTCCGATCAAGCCGCGCAGAACGCGCAGGTCCCGTCGGATATCGTGCTGTTCGCGGAGTTCATGCGGCTCCTGGCGCCGCCCGTACCGTCGACGAATGCTCCCGGCGGAGCGCAGTCGATCTCAAACGGCTTTGCGCTGTTCAAGGAGATAGGCTGTTCGACCTGCCACACTCCGGCCATTCGCTCCACTCAACCCTCCAACATTACGGCCTCGCTGGGCAATGTCACGGTTAAGGCCTACTCGGATTTTGAGATTCACCACATGGGCAGCGGCCTTGCGGACAACGTCTCGCAAGGCGGCGCCGGCGGCGACCAATTTCGGACGGCTCCTCTGTGGGGGCTCGGGCAGCGGATTTTCTTCCTGCATGACGGCCGCACGACCAATTTATTGGGCGCGATCGCCGACCATCGCAGCAATGGTTCAGAAGCAACGCAAGTTGCGGAAAATTTCGCGTCGCTGTCAGCCGGCCAGCAACAGGAAGTTCTAAACTTTCTAAGATCGTTGTAATCGGCGGCGGCGATAATGGCATGATTCCACTGCTATTGCGGCTGCTGGTATTTGTTGCGGCATCCCTGCTCGTGGATGCCGCAGCGCACGGCGCGGCGCAACCCGGGCCGGTGCCGGCGGGCCTCATTTTGGTGAAGGGAGCGTGGTCCAGCGCTGCCGGGACTTCAACTTCATTACCCGAAGATGGCACGATTTCCAACGGCCGGTACGACAATGCCTACTTCGGCTTGGAGTATGCGGTTGGCAGCGATTGGACTCAGCGTTATGAAGGGCCGCCGCCTTCCGACAGCGGCTACTACGTGCTCGCGCAGATCGAACCCAAAGATAGCGCTCTTGCCGCCACCACGGGTCATATATTGATCGCCGCTCAAGACTTATTTTTCAGCCTGGCGCCCGTCCACAGCGCACCGGAACTCATCGGTTACTTTCAGCAGCATCTGAGCGCCGAATATCGGGTAGAACGAGCGCCGACGAGGGTGCGGATCGCGAACCGTGATTTTGTCCGCCTCGACTATGTAGCGAACGTCGCCGGATTGCATTGGCATGTGCTGGCAACGGAAATCCGTTGTCATGTGGTGCAATTCGTATTCACAGGATCGAGCCCAAAATCCATGGAGCGGCTGGTTGCAAGCATGAATACCATGATTCAGCCCGGCGGCAGCGCTCCTTTGTGCCTGAAGGACTTCGCGACTCCCGCAACTGTGCTTGAACGCGTAGACCCGGTTTTCTCCGAGCCGCGATTCAACCCGGTTCCCGTGCGGATTGTGATCGATAAGGAAGGGAGGGTTAAGCACATTCATTTCCTGAGCGCCTTTCCAGAGCAGGCGAAGAGCATCGAAGAGGCGCTGTTGCAATGGCGATTCAAGCCCCACCTGCTCGACGGCCAGCCGGTCGAGGTCGAAACCGGCCTGCTGTTCGGCCGATCCGCGCGTCCGAGCACGGCGGCCCTGCATTAGACCGTTGAATCGCTGTCGCCCTCGGACGACATCTGCACCTCAGGTCTGTCGGGGTGTAGTTTGTCCACTTGGAGAACGCCAATGCACCGTAGATTGGACATAACAGGGGATGCTGCCGTCTCGCTGCTGCTGCTGAGGGACAACTCCCTGGAACGGCGAGTGTTGAAGATATTGAAGATGGTCGAAGCGGGAACCACGTTTGCAATCCGCGACCTGGCGGCTGAGTTTCGACTCAGCCCGGGTTATCTGCAGCGATTATTCAAGAACGAAACCGGCATCTGCATGGGCGAGTGGTTGAGCGAGCAGCGATTGCAGCGTGCCGCCTATCTTCTCTCGAGCAGCTATATGAGCATCAAGGAAATTACTCACGCGGTCGGTTACGAGCACACGTCCAGCTTCATCCGCGCGTTTGAGCGCCGCTTCCTGCAGGCGCCGGCGCGCTATCGAAAGCAAAACGAAGGCGGCGACGAGACGGGAGCGGCCAAGCGCATTCAGGCCGCCTGAAGGTCGCGTCTTAGCCGATAGATCACGTCGCTTTGGGCGCTGACGTATAATCCACGCATCCCCTATGCCTCTGGACGAAAAACTTGAAGTACAAAATTGGATCGCTGGCGATAGTCGGCATCATGACCACTGTTGCCTGCGTTAGCGCCGTTTCGGCCGATTTCGGACCCTCCAATCCGTTTTATGCAGCGAGCACTTTGCCCTTTGGTGCGCCGCCGTTCGACAAAATCAAGGATGCTGACTATCAACCGGCGATTGAAGCGGGTATGGCGCAACAGCTCGCCGAGATCGACAAAATTGCGGCCAACCCGGCGGCTCCAACCTTCGAGAACACCCTGGTCGCCATGGAACGCAGCGGCCGCCTGCTGGCGCGAGCCTCGGCGGCGTTCAATGGTGTGAGTCAAGCGAACACGAATCCGGTGCTGCAAAAAGCCAAGACGGCATTGGCGCCGCAGATCGCCGCGCATATGGACGCGATCCGGTTGAACAAAATGCTGTTCGAGCGCATCGCAGCCATTTACGCCAAGCGCACTTCGTTGAAGCTCGATCCCGAATCGTTGCGCCTGCTCGAAAGACAATATGCCGAGTTTGTCCATTCCGGCGCCAACTTGTCGGACCAAAACAAGGAACAACTAAAGACGCTGAACAAGGAGCTGTCATCGCTCTCGGATGCATTCTCGAAGAAATTGCTGGAGGCGACCAAAGCCGGCGGCTATGCTTCCTCGGACAAATCCGCCCTGACGGGTCTCGGGGATGCGCAGCTGGCGGCCGCGGCGCAAGCCGCGAAAGGCCGCAACACCAGCGGTTACGTGATTCCCCTACAGAACACCACGCAGCAGCCGGTGCTCGCCTCTTTGAGCGTTCGCGCGACGCGCGAGGCCATTTTCGGCAATTCCTGGAACCGCGCCGAACACGGCGATGCGAACGATACGCGCGAGATTCTCTCGCGCATCGCGCAGTTGCGTGCTCAACGGGCGCGACTGCTGGGCTTTCCCAGCCACGCGGCGTGGAAGCTGGAAGACCAGATGGCCAAGACCCCGGAAGCCGCACTGCAATTCATGAATGCGCTGGTGCCGGTGGCGACTGCCAAGGCGGCAAGTGAAGCGAAGGACATTCAAGATGTGATCGATGCGCAGAAGGCAGGCTTTACATTGCAGGCCTGGGACTGGGACTTTTACGCAGATCAAGTACGCAAGGCCAAATACGATCTCAATGATGCTGAGATCAAGCCTTATTTCGAGATCAACAACGTGCTGGAAAACGGCGTTTTTTTTGCGGCCAACCAGCTGTACGGCATCACTTTCAAGGAACGCAAAGACATCCCGGTTTATGAACCGGATGTACGCGTATTTGAAGTCAGCGACGTCGACGGCAAACCGCTGGCGCTGTTCTATTGCGACTACTTCAAGCGGGACAACAAGAATGGCGGCGCCTGGATGTCCGAATTCGTCGGCCAGTCCAAACTACTGGGCACATTGCCCGTGATCTACAATGTGGCAAATCTGCCGAAGCCTGCGCCGGGCGAGGCCGCACTGATCAGTTTCGACGACGTGACGACCATGTTTCACGAATTCGGTCACGCATTACACGGCATGTTTTCCAATACCCGTTATCCGACGCTCGCAGGCACGTCGACTGCTCGTGATTTTGTGGAATTTCCGTCGCAGTTCAACGAACACTGGGCGATCTATCCCGCCGTGTTCAATCACTACGCCAAACATTATCAAACCGGCGCACCGATGCCCGATGCCCTGGTCGCCAAAATCAAGAAAGCGAAAAATTTCGCGGAAGGCTATTCGCTGACCGAAACGCTGGCAGCAGCCGAACTCGATATGCAATGGCATGTACTGAGCGCAGATGCACCTTTGCAGGATCCCGATGCGTTCGAGAAGCAGGCGCTCGCGAAAGTGCACATGAACCTGCAAGCCGTGCCGCCGCGATACCGATCGAGCTATTTCAGCCACATCTGGGCCAGCGGTTATTCCGCCGGCTATTACGCCTATCTATGGACGCAGATGCTGGATGATGATGCCTATCAGTGGTTCGACGATCACGGGGGCCTGACGCGCGCCAACGGCGATCGATTCAGGCACATGATTCTGTCGCGCGGCAACACAGAAGACCTTGCCGCCATGTACCTGGCCTGGCGCGGCAAGGCTCCCAGCATCGACGCCATGATGAAGTACCGGGAGCTCGCGCCGGCGCAGTGATATTGACGGGTTAGCTGAGCGCTCGGCAGGAAGGATGAGAAGACGCAAGGCCCGAAAGGCAGAAGGACCTTGCGTCTTCTCACCCTCCCTGACGGTTGCTCGAGCCGGTCAATATCACTACGCAGGGCGCTACCGGTGAGTGTCGGGTGACGTCTGTTTATTGGAGTTACGAATACGCGCGAGGCGAGCCGACCGATCGTAGCCACTCGAATCTCGTCACTCCGGCACCGTGAGCTTGACCGTCGAGCCTGAAAGGCCTACGAGCATGGGAAGCTTCACGGTCCTGCGTCTTCGGGCCGTGAAGCCTCCCATCCCCGTAGTCCATCCGGACTCAAACTCACAGTGCCGAAATGCTATGTCCCTATGCTGGCGAACCCCTGGCCTTCGGCGACCAGCTTCTCCAGCAGCGGCGACACCTTGAGCCACTTGCCGCCGGTGGCGGCGCTGTATTTCTTGAGTTTTTCCAGTGCCGTTTTCAAGCCGACTTCATTCTCGGCCCAAAACATCGGGCCGCCGCGATAGGCGGGGAAACCGTAGCCGTACAAGTAGACGATGTCGATGTCGCTGGCGCGGTAGGCCACGCCTTCGCTCAAGACATCGCAGCCCACGTTCATCAAGGCCAAAAAGCAGCGCTCCACGATTTCTTCGTCCGTGAATTTTCGCCGCGTGATGCCGTATTCCTTGGAAACTTTTTCGATGATGTCCGCCACCACGGGCGATGGCCGCGGCGTGCGATCGCCCGGCGCATAGTCGTAGTAGCCGGCCTGAGTCTTCTGTCCCATCCGTCCCATTTCCACCAGCAGATCGGCGGAACGAGTCACGCGTCCATCGAACGAGGCCGGATCGCGATCCTTGCGCGACTTGTAGCCTACGTCGAGGCCCGCAAGATCGCTCATTTGCAGCACGCCCATGGGCATGCCGAAATTGCGCAGCGCCGCGTCCACTTGCTCCGGCATGGCGCCTTCCAGCACCATGAGCGATGCCTGATAGGCGTATCCGCCGAGCATGCGATTGCCGATGAAGCCGTCGCGATTGCCGCACACCACCCCGACTTTGTTGATGCGCTTGGCAAGATCGACGATGGTCAGCAGCACGTCTTGCGCAGTTTTCGCACCGCGCACGATTTCCAACAAGCGCATCACGTTGGCAGGTGAGAAAAAGTGCATGCCGACGACGTCGCTGGGCCGCGAGGTCGAGCCGGCGATTTCGTCGATGGACAGGTAGGAAGTATTCGAAGCAAGAATGGCGCCCTTCTTGACCGCTTTATCGAGCTTCGCGAACACGTCTTTCTTGATGGCCATGGTTTCGAATACCGCTTCGATGACCAGGTCGGCGTCGCCTAAGTCGTCGTAGGACAGCGTGGGCTTCAGCAATCCCATGCGCTGCTGCACTTGTTCCGGTGTCAGCTTGCCCTTGGCGGCGGTATTGTCGTAGTTTTTGCGGATCACACCAACGCCCCGATCGAGCGCGTCCTGTTTCATTTCGAGCAGCGTGACGGGTATGCCGACGTTCAAGAAATTCATGGCGATGCCGCCGCCCATCGTCCCGGCGCCGATGATCGCCACCGACTTGATGTCCCGCTTGGCGACGTTTTTGTCGAGGTTCGGCACGTTGGCCGCCTTGCGCTCGGCGAAAAAGACATGCTGCAGGGCCTTCGACTGACTGTTTTGCGCACACTGCAGGAACAATTCGCGCTCGCGCGCCATGCCCTTGTCGAAGGGAAGGGTGGCTGCGCCTTCCAAGGCGTCGACGATGCGCTGCGGTGCGAACAGATTTTTCTTCTCTTTCGCGACGCGCTTGCGGGCTTCGTCGAAGAATCCGGCGGGAATCTTGGCGGTGTCGACCTTGAGGTCGCGAACCTTGCGCAAGGGCGCCTTCTGAGCCGCAAGACCGCGCGCATAGTCCAGGGCCCCTTCCAGCAAGTCGCCCTCAATGATTTTGTCGATGACTCCTGCTTTGGCCGCCTGCGCGGCCGGAACCGGATCGCCTGAGACGATGATTCCGAGAGCGGCGTCAATCCCGATCAAGCGCGGTAACCGCTGAGTTCCGCCGGCCCCCGGCAGCAGGCCGAGCTTGACCTCCGGCAGTCCGACTTTGGCGCCCGCAATGGCGACCCGATAGTGGCAGCCCAGCGCGACTTCCAGGCCGCCGCCAAATGCCGTGCCGTGAATGGCCGCGACAATGGGTTTTACCGAACTCTCCACGGCATTGATCGCCTCGTGCAGACCTGGCGACAGCGGCGGCTTGCCGAATTCGGTGATGTCGGCGCCCGCCATGAAGGTGCGGCCTTCACACGCCAGCACACCGATCTTGATTTCCGGATCCTGCGCCAGCTTTGCGACGCCGTCGATAATCGCAGCGCGCACACCGACACTGATGGCATTCACGGGCGGATTGTTGACCCAGATGATTCCCACGTCGCCGCGCTTTTCGAATCTACCTTGCATGCTTTACTCCAAATGAAACCGGAAGCTTATCAAGCCTCGCGCTATCCGTGCCGAATCGCCGAGCGGTCGAGCAGGCTTCTAACGTCCGACCCGCCGGCCGCCGTCGACCAGGTGAACTTCGCCGGTGGTCTTCGAGGCCACCGCGCCCAAGTAATATACTGTTTCGGCCACCTCTTCGGGCAGCACCAGGCTGTCGAGCGCCGAGGTTGACTTGTAGCTGCGCAGCATCGCCTCAAAGCGCTCCGGCCCCAGGCCGTTCCTGAGCCAGGGAGAATCAACCATGCCGGGAGCAATCACATTCACCCTGATCTTGGGACCCAGTACTCTCGCCAACGCCAGGCTCAGCGCATTGAGAGCGCCCTTCGATGCGATATATGCGAGGCTCGAGCCGCCGCCGATCAAAGGGGCGATCGACGAAACATTGACAACGGCGGCGCCCGGGCTGGATTGAAGCAGCGGGGCGAATGCGCGGATCATCTGAAAGGGACCAATCACATTGACCGCGTAAATATTTTGAAAATCGACCGCGTTCAAACCATCAAGATCCTTCAGGTCGACGAATTTCGTCGTCCCCGCATTGTTCACCAGCGTGTCGCAACGCCCGAAATGCGTCTTGACGCGCCTCGCCAGCTCGGTGCACTGCGCATTATCGGCGACGTCGGCCCGCTCGATCAGCACATCGGCCCCATGTTCCCGGCAGGCGGCAGCAATTTTTTCCGCGGGCTTCGGGTCCCGCGAGTAATTCACGCAGACATTCCAGCCGCGTTGCGCGAATAAAATCGCGCTGGCGGCGCCGATTCCCGACGAAGATCCGGTGATGACACAGACTTTCTTGCTCATGGGGAATCCTTGCACGCGCGATCAGGTCACGACCTTAAGCGTAGCAATATTGGCATGCTCTGCGGCGCGGGTACATCGATGTAGTTTGACTGGATCGTGGAGAGAGCCGCACACTTGGCGTCCGCAAAAAAAACGATCCAAGGCCGCGCCTCAAGGGAGAATCATGAAATTGTCTTTCCGCTCGATGCTCATCGCGGCTGCGGCCTTCGCAGCCTTGGCCGTTTCGAGTCTGGCGCAGGCTCAAGCGCAACCGGCCCCCGCGGCGGCGCCGAAGCCGGTTCAGGCCCGGCCGCGCTTCCTGCCGCAGCTGACGCCCGAGCAGATCGCTGCACTCCCGAAGTGGACGGAAATGACCATGACCACCCGCGATGGGGTCAAGCTCGCGGCAAACGTCTTTTTGCCGGCGGGCTCAGGTCCCTTCCCCGTTGTGCTCTCGCGAACGCCGTACCTGAAGGATGCACTGGGCGACTTGGCCGGGTACTCGGCCCAGAAGTATACGGATGCCGGTTTCGCCTTCGTGATGCAGGATGTGCGCGGCAAAGGCCACTCGGAGGGGTTCTACGAGGCGTTCATTCCCGACCTGGAGGATGGTTACGACACGGTGGAATGGGTCGCCAAGCAGCCCTGGTCGAACGGCAAAGTCGGGATGGTCGGCGCCTCCGCCCTGGGGATCACCACCAACTTGGCGGCCATGGGGGCGCCCCCCCACCTGGTGGCCGCCTTTGTGATCGTCGCTCCGTACGATCAACTGCTCAATACCTTTCCCGGCGGCGTCCTGAAGGACGAGGACACCCTCGGCTGGCTGAAAGGGCAGGGAGAAACCCCGGCGCAGCTTGATGTTGTTAGAGGCAGCGCCACCAATTCTGCATTCTGGAACGAGCATGCGATGACTACGCAGCGCAAGTTCGTTCGCATCCCGATGTACAACCAAGGCGCGTGGTACGACATTTTCAATGACGGCAACGTTGAGAATTTCCGCTGGCTGCAAAACTATGGATCCAAGGGCGCGCGCGGCAATCAGAAGCTCTACATGGTGCCGGCGGGACACGGCGGATTGGGCGGCGACAAGAGCGATATTGAATACAATCAGCCCGGCGCCCTGGTCCCACCCACGGAGGAGATGCGCTGGTGGGAATATTGGCTGAAGGGCATCGACAACGGCATCATGAAAGAACCGCCGGTCACGTTGTTCATGATGGCCTCGGGGCGCAAGGGTCATCCGTCCGCGGCGAGCCACGTGTTCAAGTCGCCGAACTGGCCGCCGGCCAATCACCCCACCGCCTACTACCTGACCGGTGACATGCGTCTGTCCACCAAAGCGCCGGCCGTGTCAGACGCCAAGCTCAGCTACAAGTTTGACCCGGCGAATCCGGTCAAGACTTATGGCGGTGCGAACCTGCTCCAGACGGCCGGGCCGCTCGATCAACGTCCCATAGGACAGCGCCAAGATTACTTGCGCTTCGAAACTGCGGCGCTCGAGAAAAGCGTCGCGATCGCCGGCCACGTGGACATGACCCTGTGGGCTGCGACCGATGGTCTCGACACCGATTTCATGGTGAAGCTCGTTGACGTTTATCCCGATGGCTACGAGCAGATCATTCTCGACAGCCCCATTCGAACGCGCTATCGGCGCGGGCGCGACCCCGACGATGTGATGCTGATGACCCCGGGAAAGCCCGAGGAGTTGCACATCGACCTGTGGAACACTGCCTTTACCTTTGAGAAGGGACACAAGATTCAGGTGACGGTGACTTCATCGAATTCCACCAAGTTCGAGGTCAATCCGAATACCGGTGAGCCGTTCGGCGTGCCGACGACGACCGCGCCGCGGGTGGCGACGAATACGGTCTACTTCGACAAGCGCCACCCGTCGGCGATGATTTTGCCGGTGCTTAGCGCTGCGCCATAGCCTGGGGCTGGGGGGCCGGCTCGATGATGCGGGGATCCATTCGATCCGCGTAAAGCACGGCCACGTCGCTGGCGCGGCGCTCGATCGCCAGTCTCTGGTTGATGGAACGCTTGTCGGTGATCTCACCGGCTTCCGGAGAAGGCGGATCTTTCAGGATCAACAAGCGTGCGATGGTGTCTGCGCTGCCTTGACGCGCCTGATTGAACGCGGCGAGCTTTTGCGCAAGACCTGATCGCAGGCGCGCATCGTCGGGCGCCGCCAGCCAGACCAGCGCACCCAGCCAAGCATGATCGGGCGCGCAAATCACGGCGTCGCTCACAAACGGCTGCAACGCCTCAACCAAGTCGCGGCGCACGATGCTGGCTTGAACCCAAGTGCCGGACAGCAACTTAAAGTCTTCCGCGATGCGACCCGCGAATTCGAGTCCTTCGAGAGGCAGCGCGGCGTCGACCCAGCGAACGGCATCGCCCGTTCTGAAATAGCCTTCCTCATCGAAGGCCACGGCATTCAGTGCATCGTCTCGGTAATAGCCGCTCATGATGTGCGGCCCCTTGATCCTCAGCTCCATGCGATCGCCGCTCGGTACCAATTTCAGCGACGCGCCGGGCTGCGGCAGCCCCAGCAAGCCGGTGCGCTCCGTGTTCCAGTACACGGCGACACCGGTGGCGGTGGTTTCCGTCATGCCCCAGCCGGTGCCGAAGGGCAGCTGCTCACCGATTTCCTGCACGGCTACCTTCTGCATGCGCTCCCAGATCGGCTGGGGCAACAGGGCGCCGCCGTATCCCAAAGCGCGCATGTTCTTGAAAAACTTTCGGCGCAAGTCCGCATCTTTCTCGAGCGCGGCGGCGAGCATGCCAAAGGCCGCAGGCACGCAGCCGAAACTGGTCGGAGAAATCTCTCGCAGGTTTTCGATGGTGGCGTCGAACAGTCCGGGCACCGGACGGCCGTTGTCGATATATAGGGTTCCTGCCAGCGACAGAACGCCGTTGAATTGCGCGTTACCGCCGAAGGCGTGGTGCCAGGGGAGCCAATCGACGATGGTGTTGACGCGTTCCGGATCGAAAGGTTCGCTGACCAGTCGCACCATTTGGATGGAGCCCGCAATATTGCCGTGCGTATTAATGACGCCTTTGGGGCGGCCCGTGGATCCCGAGGTGAGTAAGATCTTGGCGATCGTGTCATCCCCGATCAGAAGGCGGCGCGCGGCCACCACGGCTTCATCGACCGTTTGCAGCAGCTCGGAGAATTGGCCGCCTGCAATCGCCACAATGCCCGGCACCCGGGCTTTGACATATTCGAGGGCCGGCGCATATCGAGCGGCATCGCCGGCGTACACCAGCCCCGGCCGCGTGAGCTCCAAGGCATAGCCTAAGCGGCCGAGATCATGACCGAACGAATAGGTCGGCGACACCGGAACCACTGTGACGCCCGCGCGCATTGCCCCGAGCATCAGCAGGGCGTGCTCGATGCTGTTTTCCGACAAGATCATCACCGGCGCGCTGTCGGGGCCAAAGCCTTTGCGGATGAGCCAGGTCGCGACTGCCGCGGTGTCCCGCGAGGCTGCCGCGTAGGTCAAGCGGCGCCACTGTTTGGACGCGTCGCGTTCCGCCAAGAAGGTCGTGGTCGGACGAATCTCCGCGGCCCGCGCCAAATAGTCGATCAGGGAAGGCAGTCCGGGCTCGTAGGGCAGTCCGCAGGTCAGATACACGATGCCGTCAGCGGCGTGTCGCACCTCGACGCAGGGAGCGGGCCGATTCAGCGTGCGCATCGGATATTCATGCAAGGGTCTGCTCAGCATATTAAGCCCCCAAACGTGTACGCGATTCTTCTAAGAGTTTATTCGCCAGGCGAAGTTTCGGCCCAACGGCCTCGGAATGGAAGCGGGCCGATAGGTCGACAATTGCAGCCGGCGCCGCTAGGATCGAGCGAAGGCCCCGGGGGAATGATAAATGCAGTGGACTAAAAGCCAAAAGAATGTCGTGGTGGCCGCTTACCTCGGCTGGACGCTGGATGCCTTCGATTTCTTTCTTATGGTGTTCATGTTCAAGGACATCGCGGCGACCTTCCATGTCGACGTGAAAAACGTGGCGGAGGCCACATTCCTGACGTTGGCAGCCCGTCCCATCGGCGCGTTTGTGTTCGGCCGGCTCGCGGACCGGTTTGGCCGCAAGCCGACCCTGATGTGGAATATTCTGGCCTTTTCGATCCTGGAAGCGGCTTCCGGCTTTGCGCCGTCGCTCCTGACCTTTTTGATACTGCGATTCCTGTTCGGCATTGCCATGGGCGGCGAATGGGGGATCGGATCCGCCCTGACCTTCGAGACCATACCGTTGCGCGCCCGAGGCGTCGTCTCCGGTCTCCTGCAGGCCGGCTATCCCAGCGGCTATTTCGTCGCCTCGATCGCGTCCTACTTCCTCTACGACAGCCTCGGCTGGCGCTATATGTTCCTGTTGGGAATCGTGCCTGCGATACTCGTATTTTTCGTTCGTATGGGCGTTGACGAGTCTCCCGCGTTTCTTGAAAAGCGCATCAAGAAGGAACAAAGCAATCTGTTTGAGGTGGTCGGCCGCAACTGGAAGATCGCCGTATACGCGGTGATTCTCATGACGGCTTTCAACTTCTTCAGCCACGGCTCCCAGGACGCCTATCCGAATTTGTTTCTCAAGATCCAACATGGATTCGATACGCACCGTACGGCCACCATGACTGCGATCATGAATATCGGCGCGATCTTGGGGGGCATCGGCTTTGGATTTCTGTCAGAGCGCATCGGCAGGCGTCGCGCGATTATCTTCGCGTCTTTGTTGGCGCTGCCCGTCATTCCTTTCTGGGCGTTCGGCTCGACGCCGCTTGTCCTGGGAATTGGCGCCTTCCTCATGCAGGTGTCGGTGCAAGGCGCGTGGGGCATCATTCCCGTGCATCTGAATGAACTTTCCCCGCCCGAGATTCGCGCGACATTCCCGGGCTTTGTCTATCAGCTTGGCAATCTCATTGCATCGAGGAATCTGCCCATCCAGGTCGCGATCGCTGAGGCGCACGGCAACAACTATGGACTAGCCATGGCCTGCGTCATCGGTACCGTGGTCGTCGTCATCATCCTGTTGGTGCTATGGGGTCCGGAGCGCCGCGGCGTGGCCATGGCCGATGCGCAGCGCGAACCCGCGCCTGCATAGGCGCGCCGCAATCGGTCCAAGTCTCGCGCCTAGTAGAAAAAGAGTATGCTCGCGACGGGTTCTCCCCGAGCGGGACGGCTCCATGATTTGAGCTTGGCGATCAGCGACTTGAGCTTGGCGATCAGCGCACGGGGGTTAGATGGCAACGCAGTCCCAGTCCGCCGAAGTGGCGGTCAGCAACGATTCGTCTTCCTACCCTTCATCGTTTGCCGCCTGGTACAGCGTCGCGGTGCTGCTGCTGATGTATATCTTTTCATTCATCGATCGAACGACGATTTCATTGATCGTCGAGCCGATGAAGCGGGATTTGCAAATCAGCGATACCCAGATCGGTATGTTGCAAGGATTGGCGTTCGCCTTGCTCTACACTTTTCTCGGTTTGCCGATTGCGCGACTCTCCGACCGCCACAGCCGACGGGCCATCATCGCCGGCGGGGTATTCATCTGGTCGATCATGGCCACGTTTTGCGGGCTGGCGCGCACCGCACTGCAACTGTTTGTCGCACGCATCGGCGTTGGTGTGGGCGAAGCGGCCTTGTCACCCGCCGCCTATTCGATCATTACCGACAGTTTTCCGCGCTCCAAGCTCGGCGGCGCCTTCGGCGTTTACAATATCGGCATCACCATTGGAGCGGGGATCGCCTTCCTGGTCGGGGGCATCGTCGTGGCCGCGGTGTCGCATGCCGGTGCCACTTACACCCTGCCGCTGCTGGGCGAGGTACGCGCCTGGCAGATGGTATTTATCGTGACGGGCGCACCGGGCGTCGTTTTGCCGCTTTTGCTCCTAACCTTTCGCGAGCCCGCACGCCGCGGAGTATTGCGGACCCGGTCGGCTGAGCCGGCCGAATTGCTGCGGCCGCCGTTGCGGGAAGTTCTTGGCTATATTTGGCTCAATC
>Ga0209169_10000106_pt1 | contig 48265 bp, 40 predicted proteins | sample HubBroMetageWRM4_FD_188346 | JGI IMG/M metagenome (GOLD analysis project Ga0209169, IMG submission 188346) | Warmed soil microbial communities from the Hubbard Brook experimental Forest, New Hampshire - Hubbard Brook CCASE Soil Metagenome WRM 4... | ecosystem: Environmental > Terrestrial > Soil...
GCGTTGGTGCCCGCCAGGATACCCGATATTTCCTGAGTTCTTCGCCATAAACCAGACCGGAGAAATGTCCAGTGTTTCCTCTCGCATACCTAATCATTCGGCGAAGGCGACTTGACTTCTTCTAGGTGTTTGTTGACGTGACCTTATTGTGTGGGACTCTGACTCGAGCGTTTCCCAGCACCGATTGCGGTGAAGTTTCCTAGAAGCCGACTTCTGTACCGAAGTGATTTTGCTCAGCCCGTCTCTCACGATCTATCTGGCTTAGCTAGCCGCGAGGCACTACTTTCGAGTGGCATGTCATCCCGTAAACCAGAGTTACTGCTTGACACGCTTCAGTAGATGAGCTTTAGCGAAAACTGAATTTGCCGCGAAGTTCCCGCCGTCTTGCTGATCATGCCAAATCCTGTACCCTGGATGATATTGGCAGGGAGTCCCATGTTGACGATATTAAACAGATTAAAGAACTCCCCACGGAATTGCAGGTCCGCTCGCTCGAAGCCATTTTCCCGGTGGCCAATCGGAGTCGTTTTGATGAGCGCAAAATCGAAATCATAATATGCCGGCCCGCGAAATGTATTACGGCCGAGCATTCCAAAGCGTCCAGAGTTTGGTCCGGTCCCGCCCGGAATACCGATGGGAAGGGAAAAGAAACTTGCGTTGTTTGCGCCGCGCCCAAAATAATCGTCGCGCGGTCGGGTTGAGCTGCCAGCGCTCGAGAGGTCCGGTATTCCGATCTGGTCTGGGCGATCCGCACCAATCGTCCCCGCCCCCGTCTGCTGGATTCCCGAGTACACCGTAAACGGCGGGCCGCTCGTAATCGTTGAGATGCTCAGAAACTCCCAACCCTTTGTCAACAACCGGGTTCGATCCGACTGAAGTCCCAAGTGCTCTAAGTGCAAATCCTGGGCCGCGCTCAACGTGAAGGCGTTCGTGACGTCAAAACTTGACGGCCCTCTCTCCGCTTGTGTATTAAACGGGTTTTGCGGACTAAACAGCGTCACGGCGCCGGTGGATCCTGTTCCTCCGATAATGCCGCTGACATCATCCAGTGACTTGGCCCAGGTGTAGCCGGCTTGCAATGACGGACCGCCGTGGCCAATATTTCCCGACAATGAGGTCTGGAGCGCGTTGTACGATGAGTGCGACGTTGCCGTCATCACGGACTCGAATCCGAACCCCCCCGTCACCGCTCCGCTACCGTCGAAGTTTGTAAACCGAGCGAATTCCGAGTCCGCTCCGGGATAGGCGTTCGGATATGACATTCTGGGAAGTCGAAACGCCGATGTGCCAACATACGCAACGTCGGCCGTGAGGCCGCCGAAAGCCCGTTCGAGCCCCAGCGTCCAAGTCTGCAGGTAACCATTGCCGAAGCGCCGGTCGATTCCGGCCAAACTCAGCAGCGAGAGCTGACCACTTGGCGACAGCGATGCTAAATCCTGCTGGTATCGATTTACGTCCATCACAGTATTTGCCGGCACTTTTTTAGGATCGCCGCTGGCCAAAATGTTCACGCCAGCGGTGTTATAGACGGGCGGCAATTCGTTCGGTGTAATTTGGAATCCGTAGGCGATCTCTCCGTTCTGCGCCGCGTTGACACGGGGATAAACAACGTAGGGCGTTGACCCCGTCAGAAGATTGTCTTGCCAGATATTCGGCGGAATCACTGTGATCGCTCCCCCCATGTGCACGTGCACGGCCTGCGGAGCATTCCACTCCACTTGCACGCGCGGCCCCCAGCCGTTCCAATCCGTCTGATAAGTAGGCCGTGGATTGATCAAGTATTCCTGTCCAACGCCCGGCGGTGGGAACGAATTCAGGAAGCTCGATGTTCGGTTCGCACGCTCCGAAATCGGCGTGTAGAGTTCATATCGCAGCCCATAATCGAGCGTCCATTCCGGATTGATTTTCCACGTGTCCTCAAGGTATGCGTTCACGTCATTCCGGTTGATCGCTGCTGGCCCAATATGCGCGCCATCCGACGAATAAGGCGGCGCCACGGCGACCGTATATCCGTACGGATAGCCGATCAGCAGACTGCTTAGCGTGTCTGGGAGAGGATCGCCGACTTGAACATTGTGCCGTCCGCTAGCGGAAGGAATGAATACTGGCGAGTAAACCGTTCCGCCGCCAAAATCATATTCGCCATTGGGACTGATTCCGAAGTATGTCGTGTCCCGGTTAAGGCGTGCTTCCGCACCCCATTTCACCGCGTGCCTCGCAGTCGTCCAGGTAAAATTCAATTGCCCCTGGAACAAATTCCCGAACGCTGACATCACCGAACCCCCGGCGCTGTTGTACGCCTCGTAAAGGCCATCGATAAACTTCGATGCCGGATCGGTGTGGTTCGGCGTCACAAAGGAAGGGGTCGTCCGCGTGAAACTGAGCGATGACGACCAGAGAAACCGAGGCGACACAGCGCGCGTGTAGGTGATGACCCCGTTGCGCTGACGATCTACATACTGCACACCGAAGCTTGGATCAAGCAGTGTTTGATCTGGATTTGTTGTCGGTCCCGTTAGGTTGTCGTAATTGAATCGGCCAAACAATTGTCCTTTTGCGCCAACTATCTGATCGATGCGGATAGAAAACTGATCCGCATCCGTGTTTACGTTTGAAGGAGCAGCATAGGTTCGCGCGCCATACGCGCCGGTTGGGTTGTTAGGGAGTGGATAGCTTGCCAGTATGGAAGCGATCGCCGGATTTACCCCGGGGCTATTCGGACTCCCCGCTATCTGCAGTGTGTCGGTGCTGCCGTCCGGATACGTCACCACATCCTGACCCGCTCGCTCTGCTGCGGTCGGTACGGCCAGTACCTGCGTTGTTCCCAGCACCTGCCTGAACCCCTGATACTGCACAAAGTAAAAGGTCCGGCCTCGACCATCATATACGTTCGGCAAAACAATCGGTCCGCCGTTTGTAAAACCGAACTCATTCCGGCGGAAAGGAGGGATTCGGCCAGGATCTGCAATCGAAGGGTGATCGAAATAATTTCGCGCATCGAGGGCAGAGTTCCTTAGAAACTCAAAGAAGGAACCGTGAAATCCGCTCCTCCCGGATCGCGTCACGATATTGGTAAATCCTGCCGCGCCTCGCCCGATGTCTGCTGGCATCCAGCCCGAGCTTGACTGCAATTCCTGAATTGCATCTACGTCGAAATTCGTGAACGTACTTCCACCCATCTCAGGATCGCTAATATCAGCGCCGTCCATCGCGAAGACAGCCTCGACGCCGCGCTGTCCATTGATGGCAAATTGCTGAGTGAAATTTGTCTGCCCGTTCACATCCGTCATCGTCCCGGCTGCCAACAGCAGCAACGTGCTGAAGTCACGTCCATTCAACGGCAGCTCATTTACCTTTTGGCTGGAGAGTTTCTCCCCGCCTGTTCCGCTAGCCGCGTTCGAAGTCGTGCTCGGGCTCCCATTTGAGGCTCCGGCTGCGGGAGTTTGCGGTTTGGCTGTAATAGACAGCACGTTTTCATCGGATACTGTCAGTACAACTGTTACGCCAATAATATCCACTGCCGCCGGCGCTGTCGGATCTCGCCCGGGCAGTTGCACGCTTACGTTATGTAGCCCAAGTCGAACGTCCGCAATCGCGAACTTTCCATCCGTTCCTGTAACTGCCGTTAGGTTCTCTTTAACGGCCGGCGTGTATACGGTTACCTTCGCTCCGACCACAGGCTCACCGGCGGCCGTGCGTACGACACCGGTCCATGGCGGCGGCAATGGAGCATTCTGTTGTGCCTTGAGGGAGATCGCGATCATCAGTCCCAACAGCAAGCACTTCTGCATTAGTCGCAGGGTCTTATGAAGGGTTCGACCTAGTGCTTGTTGTTTCCAGTGGCGATATTCATGCATGAAAAAATTCCTCGAGTGAAGACGGAATGCAATCGTATGCATGAAGCCTTTGATCGCGCAGCATAGCCCCTTGTCCCCGTCCTTCCTATCTCGAAACAGAGTACCTATAGAAATGTCGAACCGTTTGGGTTTACGTATTTGTGACTTCTATGCCTTGGGAGCGGTAGGGATTCAGGACATCTTCGTCTGATGCATCGGTAATCAAACGTGTCAGTCGGGAAGCGGGACCGACCAGGTAGGGAAGAGATGTCCCCATTTTTCCAAGTGAAATCAGGCCAACCACTTCCGTTGAAGCCCCTATCATCGCTTGCTTCACGTAGGCCTCTTCTTGGTCGCCGACGGTTATTCCGACCTCCGGATGCAAACTGCACATTCCGAGAAAACAGAGATCGGCGCGAATGGATTCGATTCGACGAATGGTCTCGATGCCTGCCGTGACCCGCGCCTCTTTAAGAAAATTTCCTCCGAGCATCAGTACGCTCAACTTCGGATGATCTGCCAAGGCCAGTGCAAGCGGTGGGCTATTGGTAACAATCGTTGCCGAACGCTCTCTTGAAAGGTAGGAAGCAATTCTTAGATTAGTGGTACCTCCATCAATCAGCACCACCTGGCCGTCGCGGATCATGTCAGCCGCCGTTCGAGCGATTCCGATCTTGCTCTCCAGGTCGATTTGTTGGCGAGACACGAAGGGAACGGTCTCGGCACGGCGAGGCAGCGCGCCGCCGTGTACACGTTGGATCTTTCCCGAACTGGCCAATTCGCGCAGATCTCGACGAATCGTGTCTTCGGACACCCTGTATCGACCACTGAGGTCTGCGGCGAGGACTCGGCCCTCATTGCCAAGCAGCTCAAGGATGTACCGCTGGCGCTCTTCCTTTAGGGCGATTTGGCTTGCTTCCGCTTCTGGCTTCATTTTGCCACGTTGCACGAAGACGCTTGGTTATGCGCTTTTATACGTGTATTATCCGATATGTGCATGATACTTCCAAGCATAGAGCCATGCAAGGTCTTTCGCAGAAGCGTTTGGTTCGGGCCGTCGTCTTCGATTATGGAAACGTTCTTTGCCTCGAGCAAACGGTGGAGGATATGAACAACATGGCGCACGTGTCCGGCATTCCCCATGAGCGATTCTCGGAACTTTACTGGAAGCAACGGCCGCCCTACGACCGGGGTGATATCGATGGGCCTGCTTACTGGACGGCGGTTATTGGCCAGCAAGAACTGGGTTTGAGTAGAGATCAGATAGCAACCCTGATCGAGCTCGATTGCGAAAGCATCGTTCGACCAAATCAAGGCGCTGTGCAATGGGCAAAGCTGTTGCACCAAGAAGGCTTCCCCTTAACCCTTCTCTCAAACATGCCGCTCGAACTCAGTCGCCATGTGACCAAGTCCTTTCCGAGCCTCTCTACATTTGAACACCTGATTTATTCCTGCGACTACGGATCCATAAAGCCGGAGCTGGCGATCTATCGAATTTGTCTCGAACTACTCAAATCAGCCCCGCGAGACATCTTGTACCTGGATGATCGCGCGGAAAACGTCGAGGCGGCAGCTCGCTTAGGAATTAACTCCGTACTGTTTGACACGGTCGAAGAGACTGCATCACGAGTCGAAAGCCGATTCGACATTCCTGTCCCGAGTCATGGCCGCTGTCGCTAATCAAGTTCGCAGTGCAGCTCAACAAATTGGCGACCGGATTCGGATGGAATCCGATTGATGCAGCACAACTGTGAGTAGACTGCACACTGGAAACGAACTTTTGCGGATTCCTGCTGGGGTAGTCGGAATCTTGCTCGATTCATGCTCCCCGAGAGTCCAGCGGTTGACATCTGAGTCTGGGGCTGACTTGAAGGGGCCAGCGACGGGAGTTCGAATGAGCTACCGTCGCCGAGTTGGAATTGCCAACGGATGACATGATGCTCTTGCGGCTGCGAGGTTAACTCCAGCGGTACGAATCGTTGCGATTGCTGCGATGCAATTCATGGCTGCGTCGCAGGCTTCGCAGTGAAGATCCCCTCGAAGCTTTCGCGGTACTGAAGGAAGACCAGTATCCACAGTACCGAGGCCACCAGAGCCGGAGCGATGGTCGCCGGAGAAAGCGTCAGGTGAAACGCAAGGATGTTGTAGAGCTCTCCCGCCAACACTGTCAGCGCAAGTGGAACGAAGTAGCCCGAAAGTAACAACAGCCCTCCGAGCACCTGCAGCGCGAAAAAGAATGCCGCAAAATGCGATGCGCTCACGGCAACAAAGAACTGCATTGCCAGCGGATTCGCCGGAGGCGGCTGGTGGATAAAGTTGAGAAATCCATTCAAGCCAAAGACCGTAAAAATCAGCCCCAGGAGGTAACGAGCAACAATCGAAACAATTTTCATGTGTGTTTGTCCTTTCTAGAAGGTCTGCGCGTGCGTCTGCACGGTCTGAAGATGCGGTGCGATAAACGCGTTCCGGTCATGCCCCTGGTTCAGCACAGCGGTCCCGCCTGCCGTTAGAAAGGTCGCATCCGTTACGCCAAGAAAACCAAATACGGACCGCAGATACGGCTCCACGAAATTGAACGAGGCCATCTGCGTCTGGGCGTCGTAGATCCCGCCCGTGGCAATGATGAAGGTCGCCTTCTTGCCGGTAATCAAGCCCTTCGGCCTTCCGTCCGCGTAGGAAAAGGCTCTGCCGACCCGCGCAATTTGGTCGATCCATAGCTTGAGCACGGAGGGCACACCAAAGTTATGCATCGGCACTCCGATGACATACTCATTGGCCTGCTCCAACTCGGCGAGCAGGGAGTCGGAGAGCGAAAGCAAGTCCTTCTGCTGCGGAGTGCGGGCCTGTTCCGGCGTGTACACGGCACCAACCCATTCCGCATTGACGGGCGGCATCGCTGTTGCGTTGAGGTCGCGGTATATGACCCTTCCATTCGGGTGCGAAGACTTCCATTGGGTGACGAACGCTGCGGCCAGCTCACGGGAGACTGACCGACCATATATTGGGCTGGAATCGATATGAAGCAGAGTCGACATTGAGAATTCCTCCTACACGACAATTGATGAGTACTAAACATCTGTCGATTCAAAAATAAACAAGTGTCGTTTTACTGCCTAGAGGTATCCTTAATAGTAGTAATGGAAACAGTATTCATGGCCCAGCTCCTCCAACCCGAGATCGTAACGACCGATCCGCGCATTCTGCGCAGCCGTCGCATGCTCATGGATTCACTAGCCAAGCTATTGATGAAAAAGGAGTTTGTAGATATTTCTGTGCAGGAGATTGCCGACGAAGCCACGTTGAACCGGGCCACCTTTTACCTGCACTATCCGGACAAGAACGCATTGCTCCAGGCCATGACGGAATCCCGCTTCCGCAGTCTGATAGAGCGCCGGGGCATCACCTTTACCGACTGCCACGGAGCTTTGCGCGCGATTGCACTCGGCGTCTGCGACTATCTTGCTGAGACCACAGGCTGCCCCAGTCAGTTGGTTCGGATGTCGCTCGAAGGCTCAATGATCCCCGTAGTCGAGGGCATGTTCAAGGAAGGCCTTGCCCTTCATGGGACGGCACCTGCCATCGATGTGGCACTGCTGGCGACCACCGCTGCCTGGGCCGTTTTTGGAGCCGCGCGCCACTGGTTTCAGACCCCCAACCGTATCCCGGCCGAAGAGATGGCAGCCACGATTGAAACCATGGTGAGTCCGGTCCTTTTCGGCGCCGCTCAATAGCTCGCCTCTCAATAGCTGAAGAGTGGCGACACTGATGTTTCCGCGAGAATGAAGTTCCGGCGGCTAACCGGACTCTAACAACACGAATACTACATATGGATTCAATGCGGCCGCAGGTCATCCCCATGGCTGAAATTATTCCGTGAGTGTGGCTTTCGCGTGGATCAACTCATGGAGCCAAATCAAATCTGCATTACTTCTTTCGTCCGTCCCCATGTGCGTAATTGCAGGATTTCTGACCCGCCGAAAAGCTGGATGGATTACACAATCTTCTATATTTCCGCAGCCTCTGCTGTGGGTTCTGAATGCCACGAAATGAAAAAGTTGTTTCAAGCAACGACGGGCGATGACTCCGTGATCTGGATCGGCAGAGTAAAATTGAAAGTTGCGCCTCCTCCACTGTTGGTGCTTGCCCACAATCGGCCGCCGTGCGAATCGACAATGGAACGGCTGATGGCCAACCCCATGCCGCTACCCTGGGGCTTGGTCGTAAAGAAAGCAGAAAAAATCTGATCCATCTTTTCCATTGGCAGCCCCACGCCCGTGTCACTGACCGAAAACTGGAGTACGCCGTCCTGCAGTACCGACTTTACCGTAAGCTCTCCGCCTGAGTTTGTCATCGCTTCAATGGCGTTGAGCATTAGGTTCATGAACACCTGTTGCAATTGCACGCGCTCGGCTGTGATTTTGGGTAACTCGACAGCGAGCTCGGTGCGGACAGCAACGGAATATCGATCGGCCTCCCCTTTCAGCAACGTCAGCATTTCGTGAATAATTTGGTTCACGTCGACCAACTCCCGTTGTGGTGGAGATTTCCTGTAGAAAGAACGTATCCGATCGATGATCTCCGTCGCACGATTTCCATATTTGTCGATCCGGGCGGCTGCTGCACGGGCTCGATCGAGGTTGGGTGGTTCGTGGGCAAGCCATTCAACACAGGTATTGGCGCTAGTAATGGCGGCCGCGATGGGCTGTTTGATCTCGTGCGCCAGCGACGCTGCCATTTCCCCGAGCATGCTTACACGATTGATGTGGGCCAGATCGGCTTCTAACTGGCGCAGTTTTTCATGTTCTTGCTCGGCGGATTTATGCTCTGTGATGTCAGTTGAGCTGCCTACGAATTGCTCCAAATCCCCTAAGGCAGAAAAGACGGGATGGCCGACGGTGTAGATCCATTTGACCATCCCATTGGGCCAAATGATGCGGAACTCCATATCGTAATCAGATCTTTCTCGGATCGCACGCTCGATTGTGTCCCTCCACCTATTGCGATCGTCCGGGTGGATGCGTTCGATGCGATTCTCCCAAGTCGCTCCCTGCGCTGGATCGATGCCGTAAATACGGTACAACTCACCAGAGATATGCACCGCGCTGCGATCCGACACGCGCCACGCCCAGCTGCCGGTATGGGTCAACTTCTGCGCCTCGGAAAGGTATGCTTGCCGGCGTTCCAATTCCTGGGTCAACAGTTCCTGCTCAGTGATATCCATTGCGGTGCCCAGAAATCCCTTAAGGATTTCTCCTTCAACAACGGGAATTCCGACGCAGCGAATGTAGCGTTGCTCGCCGTCGGGTCGAACAATTAATTTTTTTACGTCGCAGCCACAACGATCCGTAACCATCGTTTTGATGGTTTGCGCCATGGATTCCCGATCTTGAGGATGAAGGGTGGCTAAATACTGTTCAAGTGTCGGTGCACCCCGCTGCGGGTCGAGGCCGTAAATCTGAAACAACTCTTGAGACCAGTAATCAAAGAAGCCCGAAGGGCTGAATGCCCAACTTCCCATATGAGCCAGGCGCTCTCCTTCCCCGAGATAAAACTCGCTTCGCTTCAAGGCTTCGTCAGCGCGCTTGCGGCTAGTAATGTCCTGGACTGTGCCGAACATCTGGTAGGGCTGGCCCGATGCGTCTTTCTTTACATCACCCTCACTGTGCACGATGCGAACTTCGCCCGTGGGTCGCAGCACGCGATATTCCACATTGTAGCGAGCGCCCCCCGCGAGCGCTTCGTTCAGCGCGCTGGAGACAAGCTCCCAATCTTCAGGATGGACTTTTCGTCGCAGCGCGTTCAAATCCATTGGGTGTTCCTGTGGCTGCAGCCCGTAGATGCGATAGGTTTCGTCAGACCAAGTAATGCGGCTGGTCACGAGGTCGCGTTCCCAGTACCCAACATGCGTGATGCGTTGGGCTTCTTCAAGCCGGACTTTGCTTTCCTGCAAATCGCGTGATAATACCCCCAGGGCTTCTTCGGCTTGTTTGCGGTCTTCGATGTCGGTCACTACCCCATACCACTTGACGATGTTTCCATCTTTATCCCGGAGCGGCACTCCGCGGTCTAAATGCCAGCGATATTGCCCATCCGACCGGCGGAAGCGTGCCTCATTTTCGTGAGGCTTGCCCGTTGCGACAGCCTCCATCCATTTACCCGTGTGCCGCTCAAGGTCATCAGGATGAATGACGGATTGCAACCCTGATCCGGCCGTCTGTTCCGCCGATGATCCCGAGTACTCCGCAAAGTGCTTACTAACATAAGTATTCGAGCCGTCGGGCAGAGCACTCCACACGGTCGCCGGAATCGTGTCGATCACATCGCGAAGCTCTTTTTCACTCTTGCGAAGGGCATCCCGCTGACCTTCCACGTGACGGAGTCGAAGGCGATAAAGTCCGACAAGAACCGCCAAGAAGAGAAACACGCTTAGAGAGCGAAACCATAGGGTCTGGTACCAGGCTGGCACAATGCTGAAAACCAGCACTGAGCCCACTTCGTTCCAGACGCCGTCGTTAGCGGACGCAATCACATGAAACCGATATTTCCCCGGGCCCAACTCTGTATAAAAAGCTTCGCGGCGAGTGCCCGCGTCCTGCCAATTGCGGTCATACCCGTCAAGTCTGTAGCGAAACTTTACCTTTTGGGGAATGAGAAAACTCGGCGATGTGTAGCCGATTTGGAGATCGCGAGTTAAAGGCGGAAGTCGGAGACCTTCTTGTGGTTTGTATTGCTTTCGGTCAGCAACAACCGTCTCGACATAGACCGGCGAAATTGTCCCGCCATCAGAGAGATGTGATGGATCGATCATCTGAAGAACGACATTGTTTACAAACCACAGGCGCCCGTCGGCAGATTTCGTGGCCGGATTGAAAGACACCCTACCTGGTCGAGCTCCGTCCAGCGCGTCGAATACCCGCACCTGAACGATCGTGTCTGGATGGATCCACCATCGTTGGACATCCGAGGCTGCAATCTCTAGGAATCCACAGGGAGCACTCAACCATAGGTTTTTGTTGTCGTCCACTGCGAAGCCATTGACCTCGTCGCAAGGAAGTCCATTCTCTTTGCTTAGGCGCTGGACTTTCCCGTCCCGGAGCACCACAAGTCCGTCATCGGATGCGGTGATCACAGACCCATCGGGATCAACCGCAATCTGATAGGCCCACGATCCGCGCTTCAGATTCAAGGGAAATGTGCGCGCAATACCTTCCCGGAAGAACATCAAGTCACCTGTGAGTGTGCCCAGCCAAATTCCGCCCTTCGGGTCGGCCGCAATGGCCTTAGCCTTCGGAACCTGAGGCTGGGAGAACTCCTGGCGCACCTCGAAATCGCGGATGCGGATAAGTCTTCTTTGAACGCCTGCGCACTCCGCCCAGATATTGCCTTCGACATCCTCGGTGATACCGAGCACCAAACCAAGTGGGTGATGATCGGGTTCCGGGATCCGCTGGAAGCGGCCGTCTTTGTAGATGAAGAGCCCGTCGTCAACGCCAACCCAAATGTTGCCCTGATGATCTTCGAGCAACGAACTCACTTGCTCTCCGGGCACATGAACTGAGGAAACGGTTCCGTTCCGAATGAAATCGAGAGTGCCGAGATTTGCTACCCAGACCGTTCCGTCTTTAGTCGCCATGACCGAATTGGCACCGGTCGCTCCAAGCCCTTCAGATCTCGAAAAGGTAGTGACCGGAAGATCGCGAAAGTTGTCAATTCCATCGGACGTGGCCGCCCAGACTATACCGTCGGCGCCTTCGTACAGATCATGGACGGCGTCGCTGGATAAGCCGTCCGTTCGTCCGAAATGGTCTACGGTTTGGCCATGAATGCGGTAGACGCCATTTCCAAACGTTGCAATCCATAGGTTCTTATCGGAATCTTCGATAATCTTGTTTACGATGAGCTTACTGCCATCGAAGTTTGGCAGAACTACGGGGGTGAAAACCCCGTCGCGGAATCTTTCAAGCCCAAGTCCCGGCCCCGCCGCCATGATTCCGACCAATAAGGAACCGTCAGAATCCACAAGAAGACTGTGGATGCCGATTTGCCCCACGTTTGATTGAAGGTGCTGAGGGCTGGAGACCTCAGGGGTCGCACCCATTTTCCAATGGAGCAACGACGTGTCACCTCCGATCCAAAAGCCTCCTTTCCCATCGGGGATGAATGAAGACGGCTCGTGAATCGTAATACCGTCTGCCCGCCCGAAGCAGCGGATTTTCGTATCCGTTACCTGACATAGAAGCCGGTCTGGATTCAGGTAAAAAAGAGCCCACACAGATTCGTCGGAATCTTCGTAGATCGCGTCAATTCCTGGAAGATCGTGATGGGAGATCACGACATCGTCCTTAACGTGATCGAGCCCGTCTCGAGAAGTAATCCAAAATTCTCCAGCTCGAATACTGAGAGGATGCAGCAGCGGCATGGAAGCGATCGGGGCCGACCAGGGAGTAAAACGGACGCCGTCAAAACGCAACGCGCCACTAAGGCCGGCTACCCAGAGATATCCGTCCTTTGTTTGTGAAATCCAAAACGGAGTGTTCGGGAAGAATCCGTCTTGTATTCGCCACGCGGTATGCGCGTATTGGGTAAGGCGTTTGCTCGGATCTAATGCTTGAGCCGCGTTTAAGGTGAACCACAGCGATAACACGCAAAGGAGGAACGATCGCGGTACATAGAAGTCCCGGGTTCTCGAGGTGCACATGGCGCGGGGACACCTGGAATCGACATGGGCAACCATGGCTCGGAATTTTACCAAACCTGACCTCGGACATTGATGTGATCTGAATTGAACAGGCGAGGCGCTCCAGGACTGGTTGGCGTACGCGCAATGACTCCGAGTGGTTCTTGACCACGTAGGGTGTTGCAGAGAGCCGTCTTTGCCACATCACGTGGTCTTTTGTAGATGATCGTAGAGTAGAAAAGTGCCAGCGCCAAATCGCGCGCGACTGATTTGAAATGGATACCGATTCGGCGCTGACGAAGCGGGGCGAGAGCTATTTCCTCCCGTGCTGTTTGTTTAGCAAAACTCATGCCAGGAAATGTCTTGTAGAGAATCATTGAAACTAAGTACAGAAAAACAATTGCGGAGTGTCAATTAAGTCTCGTGACCATGTTCGTGTCGATGGCAGGAACGACCGTATTGAAAATCGTTGTATTCAATGGCTCCATAAAAAAGCTGCGGCAACGAGCCACAGGAGCAACGGGATCATCTGGCCTGATTGCATAACGTCGCGCTTACTCCGAACAACACGGGGAGATACACAATCGAGGCCGTGAGCAGTCGGCGTGCAGCAACTCTCGATCGCTCGTAGGCGAATTGAATTGCGAAGTACGTGAACCCTGTTCCCAGAAAAACTACGGCACAGTAAAAAGTCGCCGCGTGCCGTGTCGGAGATTGCATGATGCTAATCGCGACGAGAGCAACGAGCGGCGAGAGGGTTTCCACAATCGCGAAAGGAATTCTCGCATTGCCCTTGGGCAGAACCAGATAGCCGGCGCGGTCATAGTCTTCGCGGTACATCCAAGCGATTGCCATGAAATGTGGGAACTGCCAAAAAAAGAGCATGGCATACAGCAAGCCCGCTTCGATGTTCAATCGTCCGGAGGCTCCGGCAAAGCCAATCAGCGGCGGCATGGCGCCAGGAAAAGCTCCGACGAGAACACACATTGGAGTTTTTCGCTTCAGCGGGGTGTACGCGAACAGATATGTGAGCAGCGTGAGAATGGCGAGCACACTGGAAAGCGGATTGACAGCGACGGCAAGGTACACGCTTCCTGCGCTTGCCAGGGCAAGTCCGAAGGCCAGGACAGCGGCCGGTTTGAGACGGCCGGCCGCCGCGGGGCGGCGCGCTGTGCGGCGCATCTGCGCGTCGAACGTTCGTTCGACGTATTGGTTTAATGTGCCTGTCCCACTTGCGACCAACAACGTTCCGAGCAAAGTGTTAACTAACCCTCCGAATGACAACGGTCGTCCTTCGTTTCCGCAACCTAAATAAAACCCGACGCCGGTCGTGATCAAAATGAGCACATTGACTTCCGGCTTAGTGAGGGCCCAATAGTCCGAGAGGGTGGATTGCCGAAAATGTGCGTCTTGCACTTCGGGGGACGCGAGTTGCTCGGTAAGTGTGACATGGCCGGACATTCAGACCGTCTCCATCCGTCGTACTTCTCCCTGCGCCACGGGAATGGCGTGCGACTCTGCTGGCAAGCCCGACGACCAACGCGGAGAGAGCAAACGCGCCGCGAAAACGGCTCCGGCGATCAAGTAAACGATGGTGACGCAGGTCCACATTAACGCACCCGCACATTGTTGGTCTTCCAAAGCAGTCAAGCCGAATTGCCGCGGCGAGGAGAAATAGACTGGGTAAACCACACGGTCACAAAAAACTAGAAATCCGGAAAGAATGTCGCACGGTAATGTTGCCAAAAAAAGATACAAGAGTATTGACGAATCCGGCCATTTCAAGGCGTCCTGCCAAGGCTCAACCACTGGCCACCAGAATAGAAGCCCGGCGACGAGGAACGATGTTTGCTCAATCCCATGCCACATCTCTGATCGCAACCCGAGCACGAACACTCCAGGTATGTGCCACACAATTAGGGTGGCAGCGGCAGCGATCCAGCCAACTGCCGGGTGCAACAGCATGCGCTTTAATTGGCGCGCGGATGTCCGCCAGATTGGTCGAACGGCCAGTTCCGCGAGTCTCCGTATCGGGCGCTGCGGCAGTAGGTTCGACGGCGCGCCAAGCAAGATCAAGGGAGGCGCCAGGGTCATGAGCAACAGATGTTGAACCATGTGCGCTGTGAGCAGATCGTGATCAAGCAGAGATAAGGGTGATGCTAGGGCAGCCCAGACCAACAACAGCCCGACAAAGAAACTGCAAGCGCGCCAAACTTTAACGCCGTCCGGGACGAGCCACGCAACACGCAGCCAGCGATGGAGGTAAACCGCCGCTACGAGAGACAAAGCGAAGGAAATCCAGAGTGACTCGACCGTCGGATTATGAGCATGTGTCATCGATCTTTGCTTCGCTTTACGATCTGCCCTCAAGGTTGAGTCGCCGACCGCGATTTGCTTTCGCTCACCACCAGATCCCGCGCCGCATCACGAGCCGGACGTTGTGTTGTCGGGTGCAAGGTCTCCAGGAAAGCTACGAGCGCAGTAGTCTCTGCCGGACTCAAGTTGTTCCCATAGGCAGGCATATTGCCGCCGCCTTGAATCACCTGACGGATGAGTTGGTCCTGCGTCAGCCGCACGGCAACGCTATCCAGGGCTGGTCCCCTTTGCCCACCCTCGTCACCAATTGAGTGGCAGTTGCGGCACTGCTTGACCTGAAACACAAGCGCACCCTGCCGCTCGAGTGCAGTCGTGCCATGAATGTACCGGTCGGGTACTGGATCACCGCTCCAGGCGTTCATGTGCGGACTCCAAGGCGTGAACTGGGCCATGCGAGTAAAGGTGCCGAGAGTGATTGCGATCATCAGTACGGTCACGACCGCAATCGGCCGACGCTTCCAGCTCTTTTCTCCTTCTCCCGAAAGAAATGGCAAAAGAATCAGGCCAAGAATTGCTAACGGCGGGACGACAAGGAGGAACGGCGTCTCCAGCGATGGCGGAAGAAGTGAAAGCAGTGCATAGAGCCACAGGAAAAAGTAGTCGGGCTTGGGCGCAGTCTGGATGATTGTCGGGTCAGGCCGGCCGGTGGGCCCAAAAGGACCAAAATAGAAAGCGCATGCCGCGACTGCGAGAATGATGAACGCGGCAAAGAACATATCTTTCCAAATCGCATACGGGACGAAGGGCTCGCCATCTTTGCTGGTCAGAGCGTGATACTCGGCCTCGTAGGTCGCTCGTTTAACGATGCGTCCTGGCATCGGCCATTCATTGATGCCCAGCTTCAAGACCATCAATACATGGAGGCAGACGAAGCCGATCAACATTCCGGGAATTACGAATACGTGCAGAGCAAAAAAACGGGAGAGAGTTGCTCCGGCAATGATCGGGCCACCCAACATCAGCTTCACGATAAAAGGACCGAGGATGGGAACGCGGCTGGCAATTGACGCTCCGATTCCCAGCCCCCAGTAGGCGTCCTGATCGAAGCGCAGGACTTGGCCGGTGAACGCCATGCCGAGAGTCATCAGTAAGAGGAAGACTCCGATGATCCAGGTTAGCTCGCGAGGAAATTTATGAGCTCCGAAGAGAAACACCTGCACCATGTGAATCAGAACAATGGCGACCATGAAATTGGAGCCCCATCCGTGCATGGCGCGGACGAACCAGCCAAGCGCAACCTGATGATTCAGGGCCTGCAGGCTGCTCCAAGCTTCACCGGCGGAAGGCACATAAATGAGCGCCAAGAGAATTCCGGTGACTAGTTGCAGAAGAAATACAGTAAGCGCAGCGCTGCCAAAGACGTAGAACCAGCTCGCCGTGCTGCGCGGCACGCGATGGCCGGCGGCTTCGCGAATCGGTGCTGCCAGCTGCAGGCGATGATCGAACCACTCGCCGATTTTCTTTATCAGGCGCATGGCGGTTTCTCCGAGGCCAAACTTGCTACCGGATCGCCTGGGGTTGGCAGCTGTCCGGCCTCGATGGTTAGAACACCATTTTCGATTCTGTACGGATATTGGAAAAGCCCACGCTCTGGCGGCCCGGACGCCCGTGAGCCATCGCGGTAGTACGCGCCACCGTGACACGGACACATAAAAAGACCGGATTGCGGGAACCAGCGCACTGGGCAACCGAGATGCGCACAGTTGATCGCAAACACCTGAAATTGATCGCCCGCGACACGGCGCACCCAGCAGGCCGTGTCTACGGTCTTTCCGTCGGTTGGCATGACCAGGGGATTGCGAAAAGTAGCCATCCGCGTCTCTCCCTCAGGAAAGTTGCTGACGTTTCCCAGCTGGACCCATGAAAGATAGCCATTCTCGCGACCGCGAGTGATAGAGGATAAAAGAAAACGCGCGAGCGGCAGAGCCAATACGATCGCAGCGAATCCGTTGAACAGGATTCCCAGCTTCATGAAGAATCCGCGCCGCGAAAGGTTACCGGCGGCTGGCGGGGCCGTGTCAGTGTTCCTTGTGTTCCCGGTATCAGTGTTCGTTGACATCTTGTTTCTCCGAGTGCTGCGCCTTCGATTGTTGGGCGTCGTTCGTAGCGGAATATGGCTGCCCCGGATTCTGAGCGCGCCGAGATGCCAGCCAGGCCACTACATCTGTGATTTCCTGATCCGTCATCGGATGTTCAGAAACGTTGCCGCGCCAGTCGGGTGCACCCAATTCCGGCCTGCCGGTAATGACGATCGTGCGCAGCCCCTGATCGCTGACCAATGCCAGGAATGAATCGTTCGTGACGGCGCTTCCCTTGGGCGTACCCTTGCCTTCAGAACCATGACAGGATGCGCAATATGTTCCAAAGACGATTTGGCCGTGATCAATATTCCCAGCAGTTTTTGCCGCGTACGAGGGTGGGTTAGTTCCGTCGAGAGTTCCCTCGCGCTCCCAATGCGAAAACATTCCGTTCGTAATCACTTTTATCTGCTCGTCCGTCAGAAATCCTCCGGCACTCTGCGCGAAAGCGGGCATCGAGGTTCCATGGACCCCGTTGGCAACAACGTTGTGCAAAGCGTTTTGATCGACGATGGCGAGATATACCGGATTGGCAAGGGCAATCGACGCGCCTCCACGCCCTTCCGCGCCATGGCACGCAGCGCAGTTCTGGGCGTAGAGAGTGCCAAAGTCCGCAATCTGGCTCGGGGCCACGGGCTCCGAACCCGTCAGAGGTTGACCGTTCGGAGCACTACACGCCGAGAGGAGGACGAGGGAAAGGACGGCGAATGCGGACAGATACGGAATCCGGCTCATCGGCGATCCTCTCCGCTATTTCCTGGTGGAATAATTCCGGGAGCCAGGATTCCCGCCCGTAAAGCGAACGACACATTCTCGTGCGTAGGGATACTCGCCTGGCGCATGACCACGAGGCCCGCCACGATTCCAAACGCCACTTGCGAAGCGATGAACCAGAACCAATCGATATGGGTTGCGAGCAAGGGATTCAACAGTCCGAGAATTGTGTACAGCAGCCCTGACCACAGCACGGGAGCAATGAGCCCACCAAGCACAATCGGACGGCGCGGGAACATGGGCAGCATCGCGCCGTACAGTAATCCGACCAAAATAGAGACCAAGCCGTGGAGGAAAAAAGCGATCGTGAACGTGTCCGCATGAAATGAATACAGCTGTGCGGGACTGAGTCCGGATCCCCGATAGACAGCTGCGGCGAGGAGATTGATGGGATACCAGATGCTGCCGGCTTTCAAAACGCCAAACGCGCACGCCACTATTGCCATCGCGACGCTGCCTGCGATTCCGCCTTTAACCCCCGCCGAAACCGGATATGTGCGGACCGGAAGCCATGCTCGCAGTTGATCCGGCAGGACCGGAATCCGTTCCACGACACGGCGATCGGTAGTCAGGCGAATGTCTTCGGGAAGGACCGGCACAACCTCTTCATGTTCACGCGGAAGAACTTCACGGAACCAGCCGACAGAGCCCGCCAGCGATAGCAGAGCGCCAAGACAGCTTACTGAGGCGCTTGTCACCAGGCCCGCGAACAGCAGCGCCACTCCAAGCGCCAAAATGAACGGCCACACCGTCGGCGCAGGCACTTCAATCTCGCGCGGGGCACGCGTACCCTCGTTCAATTGCGCCGTCGCCGGCTGTATTGCCATATACACCTCAGCGTCCTAAGACGTAAACCACCGTGAAGACCACAACCCATACGGCATCGACGAAATGCCAGTACATCGAGAGCACCGCGACGCGGCCTGACTGGTCCATTCCCACGCGACCGGCAAATCCGAATATCGCGACCAGAGAGAGCATGATCAGGCCTGCTGTAACGTGAAACGCGTGCAAGCCGACGAGCGAGTAATAGGTGGTCCCAAACAAATTGGTTGAGATTGTGAGCCCGCGTGCGTAAATCAACCGGTGCCATTCCTGTGCCGTGCCGAAGAGGAACAAGCCACCTAACGCAATCGTCAGCATCCACGAGAGGAGGAATAGTCGTCTATAATCCCGCTCCAACGACTTCGCCGCCAAGTGAATAGTCAGACTGCTCGACAATAAGCAAATCGTGTAAAAGATGGGCGTTTCAAGGACCTCGCGTGGCGTTGGTCCGGTGACGCTTTTCCCCAGGTAAAAAAGATAGGCAACGACGAAGATTGTGAAGATGGCCGACTCGGCGATGATGAGACAGGCCATGGCGACCTTGCCGCGAGATGGCAGATGCCACTCGGTTGCCGGGTTCGGAAATGAAGGTGTCGTTGTCACTGTGCTCATATGGTTCGTTCACTCATCTTCATTCACTCATCTTCGTTCACTCGTAGCGGCTATCGGGATCTTCCGGATGCTTCAGGTCCCACAAAGGGCGGCGGCTCGAAACCGTCGGTACGGTCGCAAAGTTATACGCAGGCGGCGGCGAACTGACGGACCATTCCAGTGTCCACGCGTCCCACGGGTCGTTACCGGCCCTGGCTCCCCTGAAATAAGAAATTACGAGGTTCGCCAGAAACACAAGAATTGCGAGTGCCTGGATAAATGCACCGATCGTGATGATGAAGTTCAGAGTGTCCCAACCACGGCCCGGCTCGTAGGTGTAGATCCGACGGGGCATGCCCAGAATGCCGGGAATGTGCATGACGTCGAACGTCAGGTGAAAACCGATGAAGAAAAGCCAGAAATGCCATTTGCCGAGCCGCTCGCTCAGCATCCGGCCAGTCATTTTTGGATACCAGTAATAAAACGCGCCGAAGAGCGCGAATAGAATTCCGCCCACGATCACATAGTGAAAGTGCGCGACGACAAAATAGGAGAGGCTAAGCTGCCAGTCGAAAGGCGAGGCAGCCATCATAATGCCGGTCAGGCCTGCGATAAGGAACTGGAATAGAAACGCGATGCTGAACAGCATCGGCGTTTTGAATTGGATCCTCCCGCCCCACATGGTGCCAATCCAGTTGAAAATTTTAATTCCGGTGGGGATGCCCACCACCATCGTGGTCAGGGTGAAAAAGCTGTTGGCGTAGGAGTTCATTCCGATCGTAAACATGTGGTGCGCCCAAACGCTCATGCTCACGAATGCGATACAAACGGTTGCGGCGACCATCACTGGATATCCGAAAATCGGTTTGCGCGAAAAAACGGGAATGATTTCCGACATGAAAGCAAAACAAGGGATTATCAGAATGTAGACTTCTGGATGTCCGAAGATCCAAAAGAAGTGCATCCAGAGAACTGCCGATCCGCCAGCCTGCGTATCGAAGAAATGGCCGCCCAAGTATCGATCGATGAGCAGCATGATTTGAGCGGCTGATAAGGGGGTGATCGCAATCAAAACCATTCCTGCCATTACAAGATTCATCCACACCAGCAGTGGCATACGATTGATCTTCATACCAGGGCAGCGCAGGCACAGAATTGTCGCAATGATATTGATCGCCGTTCCGATACTGCCAAACCCGGAGACGAGCAGCGCGAGCGTCCAATAGTCGGAACTGTGCCCAGGCGAAAAGGCACGGGCGCCGAGAGGCGCATAAGACCACCAGCCTACATCCGGTGCGTTTCCTGCACCGTATAGGCCGCTACCGCCCAGAAAGCTGAAGTACAGAAGAAGTGCACCGAGAAACGATAGCCAAAAACTAAAGGCGTTCAGGCGTGGAAATGCCATGTCCCGCGCACCAATCATCAATGGGACCAGGTAGTTTGCAAATCCAAACAGAACTGGCATGGCCACGAAGAAAATCATGGTTGTTCCATGCATGGTGAACATACGATTGAAGACTTCCGGTGAAACGAAGTCATTGTGCGGACGCATCAGCTGAATGCGAATGATGAGGGCCTCGACTCCACCGATCGCGAGAAACAACAGAGCCGAGAGAATGTAGAGAATTCCAAGCCGCTTATGGTCGACCGTAGTCACCCACTGATGAAGCTCGTCGACCCAAGGCCGGGCTTCGATCTGGGTTCCGGGAATGGTGATCGCGTTCGAGGACATAATTGTTTTCCTGAGCGCTCTACCGCAGCGTCTCCATGTAAGTCACGACCGCATCGAGGTCCGCGTCGCTCAGCTTCATAGAGGGCATCAGCGAACCGGGTTTAATCGCACTGGGATCCTGGATCCAAAGACGGAGATTATCGTGAGTGTTATTGGCGGCGCCTGCGGCAATCGTGGTACGGCTCATTAAATGGGTCAGATCGGGGCCAAATCGTCCATCCGCGGGGGTTCCGGCCACTGCATGACAGTTCATGCAGGCATTGCTTTCAAAGACTCGCCTGCCTGCAATGGCGCTTGTGTCTTCGACGGCAGGACTCTGCTGGGCGCGAACCCAGGCCGCGAAATCCTCCGGAGTATCCACAGAAACGCGAAGTAGCATCTTGGCGTGCTGTGTTCCGCAGTATTGGGCGCACTGGCCAAAAAATATACCTGTCCGCTGTGGGTCCATCCACATTCTGTTGGGATGGTTTGGAATGAGGTCAGTCTTCCCAGCAAGTTCCGGCACCCAGAAGCTGTGGTCAGTGTCGGCGGAAAGCAGTTGCAGAAACGTTGGGGTGGGATGACTCGGATCGCTCACGGGGATGTGCAGTTCGTTGGCAGTGACGATCCCGAGTCGCGGATAGCGAAACTCCCACCAATATTGATGTCCAATGGCTGTAACCTGTATCGCATCCGCAGGTTCTTGAGCATCCTGAATCGCGTGGATTATTCGCGCGGTGGCCAAGAACAGGACGACGACAATCAAAATTGGAATGATCGTCCAAGCCAGCTCAATTTGTGTGCTTCCATAGACTTGAGCGGGCTCGCGGCCAGCATCCTTCGCTCGACCACGGAACTTAACGACGGAGTAGAGCAATAAGGTGAAAACAACCGCAAAGATGAGCCCGGTAACGACCAGTACAAAGACAGACAAGTCAGCAATTGACTTGGCTGGGGTGGAGGCGGGAGCGAAAATATTTGTACCGTTAGAAGGAGAAACTTTTGGCTCGCTTGCCCACGCCGTCATAGCAGCCCAAAAGAAAAGAAGTGTCGTCTGCGCAAGGAGCCGCAACGTCGAAGATTTCATTTTCAACATCGACATTTCTCTTTCTTCAGTTCTTCGCTTCCGAACGCGCCCTGTCACCAGACTTCGCAAGCTCTTCTTAAGTCTTATCGCGGAGCAAGCGCGACAATTCTACCGCTGAATCCGATTGAGTGGAGAGCAAGCGTGCTACCAAAGAGACAGGTGCTTATATTTCCTGAATTGCAACCGCGATGAAAGTCAACGCTGACGAAATCCCGATCACTGACATCGCGGGCGAGTAACGCATGTCCGGCCAGTGTCATTCCCGTGCCTCTCGCGTCAAGTGTCATCTGTCACCTATGCCGTCACACAATCGCCGGAACCAGGCTCGACGCGAATCTAAATGACGCCTAGATTGTGACCACGAATTTCATGGCAGCGGAATTGCATGGACTCAGTGACGTGAACACCGACATACAGAATTGCTCGAGAGTCGCTGGGTGGGCATAGCGGCGACGTAAACATTGGGAGTAAATTGCTGGGAGCGATTGCGCGTACCGGAACGAGGTCCATAAACAATTCAGAAAGGTTGTTATGTCGAAAAAAGTCGCAGACGTATTGTGGGAGATGCTGGCAAAGGCTGGTGTCAAACGCTGTTTTGGAATCGTCGGGGACGCTCTGAATCCCATAGTTGACGCACTGCGCCGAAATGGCACAATCGAGTTTATTCCCGTTCGTCATGAGGAATATGGAGTATTCGCAGCTGTCGCAGAGGCTTATTTCACGGGTAACCCAGTGGTGGTGTGCGGAACTGCGGGACCGGGAGTTGTCCATTTGTTCAACGGATTGATGGACGCACGGAAAGAAGGAGCTCCTATTATCGCTATCGCCGGGGACGTAGAGTCGAGCATTATTGACACATCTGCGCTCGAGGAACTGAACCCGTACAAGTTTTTCGAGGCGGCCTCTCTCTATACCGCACGACTGGTTAATCCGGATCAGGCGCGCGCGGTCATCACCACCGCCATCGTCACGGCTGTTGTGGAAAAGGGTCCGACAGTTCTAGCCATACCTGGCGATATCGCGTCCGCCGATGCTCCGGACGAGCCTACTGACTTCACCATTCCAGCCCCAGCTGTCGTGAGACCTTCCGACTCAGACCTCGAAAAACTGGTGCGAATGATCGATGAAGCGAAAACGGTAGCGATCTTTGGAGGGGACGGTTGCAGAGAGGGTCGCGACGAAGTGGTCGAACTGGCGCGCAAGCTGAAGGCGCCCGTCGGCTATGCCTTCCGCGGGAAGCAATGGCTGGAGCACGACAATCCTAACGCGGTTGGTATGACCGGGCTGCTGGGATATGGGGGCGCGTACAACGCAATCCATGAAGCCGACCTTTTATTGATGCTGGGAACGGATTTTCCGTTCTCCGAATTTCTTCCTGGCGCCACTGTGAAAAAGGTTCAGATCGATAAGAACCCGAAGCACATCGGCCGCCGTACTGCGCTGGATCTCGGCCTTGTCGGCGATATCAAGTCGACGGTCAGCGCATTGCTTCCAGCCGTGCGCGAAAAGACGGATGGAGAGTTTCTAGCCAAGCAGATTGCGCACACGGAATCCTTCCACAAACTGCTGCAACACTATGTCGAGAAGGGGCCAGGAATAAAACCTATACGTCCTGAATTCCTCGCTGCAACGCTTAGCGAGTTAGCTTCGGATGACGCAATGTTTTTCGCGGACACAGGTACGGCTTGTATCTGGCTTGCGAGACATATCTTCGGCGGGAAAAACCGCAGACTTTTTGGCTCATTCTCGTGGGCGTCTATGGCCAATGCTGCTCCGAACGCGTTCGGATGTGCTCTGGCATATCCCGGCAGACAGTGCATTGCGCTATCCGGCGATGGAGGCTTCACGATGATGGGACTGGGCGATCTGCTGACGCAGGTAGAGCGACGAACCCCCGTGGTTCAAGTCATCCTCAACAACGAGAAGTTCGACTTCGTTCATATCGAACAACAGGAGGCCGGGTTCATTCCTTTTGGCGTGAACTTTAAGAATCCAAATTTTGCCAAGGTTGCCGAGGCGATGGGGGCGAAAGGAATTCGTATCGAAGAACCAGGCGATGTTCGAGAAGGTCTGGCGGAAGCTCTCGCGTACAAGGATGGTCCCGTTGTTGTCGACGCAGTTGTAGATCCTTTTGCGCTTGCCATGCCGTCCCATTCACCATTGCACACGGTCAAGGGATTCACTCTAAGTTTCGCCAAACAAGTGCTGAGCGGAAGACTGGATACGGTGATCAAAGAGATGAAGCGAAACGTGGGAATCGTCTAAGTCGCTCCCCGATGAATCTCGTAGTCATGGAAGTGCAGCCGAGCAGCATTGCGCACCTCTCGGCGCGTAGAAAGATATGTTGAGTATGAGCAAACCCATACTAGTGGTAACCACCCGTTATCCGAAGGAAGTTGAAGACCGTATAGACCGCGACTACAACGCGCGGCGAAACCCTAACCAACTTCGATTCAACCAACAGCAATTGCTGTCCGCGGCTGACGGCTCTGATGCCCTATTTATCACGCCCGCTGACCGGTTGGACTCCGGGTTTTTCCAGAAAGTTTCGCCCACTGTAAAAATCATCGCTACGTTCTCTGTGGGTTTTGAGCATATCGATCTGGAAGCCGCCGCTCGCAGGAAAATTCCAGTCGCCTACACCCCTGGTGTGAACAATGAAGCAACGGCCGACATCGCCATGCTGCTTTTGCTGGGCGCTTCGCGCCGCGCTTACGAAGCTCAGGAACTAATTCGAACGGGAGCGTGGAAGCAGCCGCTCGGCACCGACATGCTTTTGGGATGGCAGCTCGGTGGCAAAGTCCTCGGTATTTTGGGAATGGGGCGCGTGGGACAGTCCGTGGCGCGCCGGGCACAAGGATTCGGAATGAAGATTCACTATTCCAACGGTTCGAAGTTACCTCCTGAAATCGCAGGCGATGCCGTCTACCATGAGGATCCGTCGGATCTGCTACGTGCAAGCAAGTTCCTGAGCCTGCACGCACCGGAGACTCCTCAGACGCACCATTTCCTGAACGCCAAAGCCATAAGCCTTCTGCCCCAAGGGGCCATCGTGGTGAACACGGCTCGCGGAGGGTTGGTGGTTGACGAGGACCTTATCGCTGCTCTCAAGAGCGGGCGGGTCGCCGCTGCCGGACTCGACGTTTTTGAAGGCGAACCAAAACTTAACCCGGAATATGTTTCGCTGAAAAATACATTCCTATTGCCGCATATAGGCAGCGCCACAATCGAAACCCGTACAGCGATGGGCATGCTTGCCCTGGACAACGTAGAGGCGGTGCTGAACGGGAGACCCGCGCCGACGCTCGTACCCTAGTCCCAGCTGGGAAATTTTCTGAGCCGCTAGGAGGATAGCGATGAGCGAACCCCGGAAGGTAGTTATTGTAGGCGGCGGGTTTGGTGGGCTCTCTGCGGCTCAGCACTTACACTCGAACTTGGTTGAGGTGACGCTTATCGATCGGCGGAACTATCACCTTTTCCAACCGCTGCTATACCAGGTCGCGACAGGTTCACTTTCACCGGGAGAGATCGCCTATCCGCTTCGCAGCGTTCTGAGCCGGCAGAAAAATACTCGAGTCTGGCTCGGAACGGTCGTGGACGTGGATCCTGACTCCAAACGCGTCATTTTAGCCGACGGAGCTTCTGTTCCTTACGATTCATTGATCATCGCTGCCGGATCTGAGACATCCTACTTCGGTCACGATGATTGGCAACGGTGGGCTCCCGGTCTGAAGAGCATTGAAGAAGCGACGACGATCAGACATAAGATTCTGTACGCGTTTGAAGTGGCCAAGCGCATTCCGGATATTGAGCAGCGCCGCGCCTGGCTCACATTCGTCATTGTGGGAGCGGGGCCGACGGGTGTGGAAGTTTCCGGTGCTATCGCCGAGATCGCGCGCCAAACCTTAAAGAACGACTTCCGCTCTATCAACCCTGAAGAAGCGCAGATCATTCTCGTGGATGGCGGGTCTCGGGTGTTGATGCCGTTTCCAGAACACCTGTCTGAAAAAGCAAAACGTTCGCTGGCCAATCTCGGCGTCCAGGTGCGCTGTGGCGCAATGGTAAAACAGGTGAACGAAGCGGGTTTGACGATTGAGTCTGAAAAGGGAGGCGATTCGATCGCCGCGAAGACAGTAATCTGGGCCGGCGGTATCACGGCGTCGCCACTTGGGAAAATCCTAGCTAGCCGCACAAACGCCGAGACCGACAAGGCAGGAAGAGTCAAGGTAAATCCTGACCTGACGATTCCGAACTATCCAGACATCTACGTAATAGGCGATCTGGCTTCAGTGACAGATGAAGAAGGGAAACCCTTGCCGGGACTGGCCCAGGTGGCACTGCAAGGCGGAAAATATGCGGCGACTGCAATACTGCAAAAGACGAAGGGCCAGCAGGAACTTCTCTGCTTTCATTACTTCGACAAGGGATCCTTGGCTGTGATTGGCCGTGCAGCCGCGGTGGCCGACGTTTTCGGCACTCAACTTTCGGGGTTCATAGGCTGGACGGTATGGGCTTTCATCCATCTTTTGTATTTGGTGACTTTTCAAAGCCGTGTTCTAGTGTTTACTCAATGGGCGATCCAGGATCTGACATTCAGCCGCGGTGCCAGACTAATCACGGGCGATGCTCCAACTGACTTCAATTTCACCAAAGAGCGTCGGAAGTAGGCGCGGAGAGAGAAACCAAACATGAACCGGTGAATGTGCCGGGTTGACCGCTGAGCCTGAACAGAGCGGCTTCCAGATCGCATCATCCGATACAATCATCATCCGATACATGTATCGCGACTTGACCAACTGAGTGGCACTGCAAGCAGAAGCTCGTGACATAGTGTTTTCATCGTACTTTTAATAGGGGCGCGGGAATGAGTGCGCAGGACGTAGCAACTGTATTCATTGTCGATGATGATGCCGATGTGCGCGAATCTCTTCAGGAATTGCTGGAGTCCGTCGGCCTGCACTCTCAGTCTTTTGGGACCGCAAAAGAATTCTTAGCGGTTGGGCACGGTGACGGTCCCTCTTGCCTGGTTCTGGATGTAAGACTTCCCGGTATCAGCGGCCTGGATCTTCAGCACGAATTGAAAAAAGAGAGAATAAGTATTCCCATTATTTTTCTTACGGCTCATGCTGATGTTCCGATGTCAGTCAAGGCGATGAAGTCCGGAGCGGTTGAGTTTCTTACTAAGCCATTCCGGCATCAGGATCTACTTGATGCGGTCCAGCGATCGCTTAGTAGAGCTCGGATCCTGCGCGAGAAAGAGCGGAATTTAGCTGAATTGCGACATCGTCATGAAGAACTCAGCGTTCGCGAGCGCGAGGTGATGAACCTTGTTGTATCGGGGATGCTTAACAAGCAGGTTGCAGCGGAACTCGGCACCAGCGAAGCGACCATCAAAATGTATCGCAGCCAGGTCATGAAGAAGATGTGGGCGAAATCTTTGCCCGAGCTTGTCAGGATGGCGGACAAGCTTAAGTCTTGATCACCGTTGAATCCCGCCGGTCGGAATAAAATCGCCAACCCATCGAACGTAGAGGTCGAACCTACTAAAGTTTAGATTCTCCCGCCTAAAGTTTGATTGCTCCAAGTGAGCCAATCTCGTTAACCTAGCCGCATGCCGGTGGACCAAACGTCTAAAGTGATTGCGATCATTGATGATGACGAAGCCATGCAAGATTCCCTGCGCGATTTGATGGAGTCGGCTGGGCTGGTCGCACGTTGCTTTGGATCTGCGGAAGAATTCCTCGTGTCCGATCTGCGTACCCGGGCCGCGTGTCTGATTGTTGATATCCGAATGCCGAAGATGTCGGGCATGCAGTTGCAGACTAAGCTTAAAGAAGAGGACAGCAACATTCCCATGATATTTATTACCGCGCATGGAGATGCCCGGATGCGGATTCAAGCCATGAGACGCGGTGCAGTCGAGTTTCTTGCAAAACCGTTCGATCATCAACTGTTACTCAAAAGAGTTCGTTCTGCTCTGAATATGTAAGAAGCTTCCTTTATCGCAGTCGCGTGGCGACCCCTAAGTGTAGAGGTTTCAGTGGGAAATTTAGCAACCATCACGGACCTTATGACGGATCAGGTCGAGCGAACATTCGAGCGCATCATCGGTAACAGTGCTGCTCTCGAATCGGTCCTCACTCAGGTGGAGCAGGTTGCTCCCACAGATTCGACTGTCCTCATCGAGGGAGAGACCGGGACAGGAAAGGAACTCATCGCCCATGCCATTCACAATGCAAGTCAGCGCTATGGACGCGCCTTCATCAAGCTGAATTGCGCCGCCATCCCGCTCGATCTTCTGGAAAGCGAATTGTTCGGCCACGAGAAGGGCGCTTTCACCGGAGCCATAGCACAGAAAATCGGGCGCTTCGAGATGGCTGACAAGGGCACGCTACTCTTGGACGAAGTAGGCGACATCCCCCCTGCATTGCAGCCGAAATTGTTGCGAGTGCTGCAGGAACAAGAGTTCGAGCGGCTCGGAAGCGGTAGAACTCACAAGGTGGATGTTCGGCTCGTCGCTGCCAGCAACCGCAATCTGGGCAAGATGGTAGCGCGCGGTCAGTTCCGCAGTGACCTCTATTATCGACTGAACGTCTTCCCCATCCTGTTGCCTGCTCTGCGCGAGCGCCGGGAAGATATTCCTGCTCTTGTGACGCACTTCGTAAAGCTGTTCAGCCGCCGTATTGGGAAAAAAATCGAAAACGTCCCTCAGGAGACCATGGCTGCCTTCCAGTGGTATTTGTGGCCGGGCAATATTCGCGAGTTGCAGAACTTGGTGGAACGTGCGGTTATCCTTTCGCGGGACGGCGTGCTTCCGAACCCACTTCACAATAAGAAATCAGATCAAGTAATCCCCAACCTGCATCGTACCCGGACTTTCCACTCATCGATGACATTGGAAGATTCCGATCGTGCATTGGTGGTCGAGACACTTGAACAGGTTGGCTGGGTAGTAGGTGGCCCACACGGTGCCGCCGTCAAACTCGGATTGAAACGAACCACACTGCTGGCCAAGATGAGAAGGCTAGGGATCTCGCGCCCTGACTCCCAGGAGGCGACAAACATCCTCGGCATTTCGGGAGAAGACGTCCAGATATGAAATTCGATCGGCGACCGACTCTGAAAAGCCTGAAGGTCAAGATGCAAAACCTGTCCGATCGATAAGACGTAACCGACTCCCAGCTGATGCAAGTGAAGCACTCTGAAATCGCAGTGGCGACTCGCATGCAAGCAGCTTCTGCAACTGGTCTCGTCATGCGAATCCTGAGCGCGATCGTTTTCCTTAGTGTGGTGGCATTGATGGCTTGCCGCTCAGAAAAGCCTCAGGAAGCTCCATCGATCGCCTTCACGAAGATTCCGCCCGCTGCCGAGGGCGGCCGGGAAAGATTAGATACGATCTCCGGCCGCGTCTCTGGGGCTCGACCAGGACAACGAATTGTAGTTTATGCAAGAAGTGGTCCGTGGTGGGTACAGCCTTGGCCAGAACAACCATTTATACCTATCCAGCGTGATTCCACATGGAGTACGCAGACGCACCTGGGATACCAGTACGCCGCAATGCTTGTGAATGCGGATTATCATCCGGCGCCCACGATCAACATAGCTCCGACGATTAGTGGTTCCGTGGCGGCGATGAAAATAGTTGAAGGAGTCGGATCTCTGCCGGACCTCCCCACGGTTCCACTGCGCTTCAGCGGATATGACTGGAAGGTTCGCACTGTTTCTGCAGCTCGCGGCGGACTCAACGATCTCTACGACGCTGATAACGTCCGGACTGACGAGAGTGGCGCGCTGCACCTCAGGATCAGCAATAAAGCGGTAGGCTGGACTTGCGCCCAGCTAGTCCTCGTGCGCAGTCTTGGCTATGGCACTTACAATTTTGTTATTCGCGACACGGCTCATTTGGATCCCTCCGTCGTTCTCAGCCTGCATACTTATGATGGTTCGGCGAGCGATCAATATTTCCGGGAATGGGATATCGAAATTGGGCGCTGGGGGCGCACAGGCAGCAGAGAAAACGCGCAATTCGGTATTCAACCTTTCTACGTTCCTGGCAATCTCGCTAGGTTTACAGAGCTGCCAGGCCGGCTCACCTACTCGACGCTTTGGGAGCCAGGGCGAGTCGTATTCAGGGTATTCCAAGGAAGCTCGATTCAGTCGGGCGCGCGGCCCTTCTATGGGCACACCTTTAATGCAGGAGTGCCATCACCCGGCAATGAGACGCTGGAAGTCATGTTCTATATCGTCGCCAGCAACAAAAGTTCGCCGCAGAAAAGCGCGGAAGTCGTCATCGATAGGTTTGAGTACCTGCCTTGACCAAGCCCTTTGAATTCCGGTTGTGGTTTCGCGCGGCGGCGGCTGTGGCGTTGATCTTCTGCGCTATCCCCTCAAAGGCTCTTGATCCCCATCGGCTAATTTCACAATACGCCCGCGATCGTTGGACAGCGGATAACGAGTTTCCCGGAGGGGCGGTATCGTCGATTGCCCAAACTCCAGACGGTTATCTTTGGATCGGAACTGACAAGGGTTTGTTCCGCTTCGATGGCCTTAGCTTCCGCCCTTTTCAGCAGGCAAACCCCGAGTCTTTGCCGATCGGCCCCGTCTTGCAATTAATGACCGACGCTAGCGGGAATCTCTGGGTTCTCCTGGCCAATACGATGCTCTTGCGGTTCCGTGACGGAAGATTCGAACTTGGCCGCGAAGAAGCGGAAGTTGGGGTGACAGCGGTTGGCAAGCGCGCGAACGGCGCTCCTCTCTTCGCATCGCTTGCTTATGGAGTGCTCACCTACCAAGACGGCAAGTTCTTATCGCTCACCCCTTCGTCTGATCGCAGTTCAACGACGACCGCCCCGTCTTCTGACGATCTCTCAACCCGACTGAGTTGGGCGACTGGCGTGGCTGCTCATAGTCTCGCCCGGCCGGACTCAGCCGTGACCTCCATGATCGAAACAAATGACGGCCGCATTTGGATCGGCACACAGGACAAAGGTCTGTTTTATCTGGACCACGGCCGGATTTCGCCGACCCCGTTGCCAGGCATGAGCCGCAACGTTCGATGTCTGCTCCCGCTGGAGAATGGAAATCTCTGGATTGGAACGGAGAGAGGTATCTTTCGCTGGAACGGAAAAGAAGTTGGCCAAGTTCGGATGAATCCGACTTTACATCTACCTAAAGTTCGCGCTGTGATTCGCGATCGGGACGCGAACGTTTGGGTGGGAAATACCGCCGGGTTCGCCAGGGTCAACAACGACGAGGTGTCATTCGACGATGTTGGTCCGGATGGTGCAGAACCGGTGACGGCCCTTTTTGAAGATCGAGAAGGAAATCTGTGGATAGGACACCCGCATGGCATCGAGAGACTCCGCGAGACCGCGTTCGTCACGTATCCGTTTAGAACGTCACACGAGGAGAGCGGTGGACCTGTCTTCGTCGACGCGAATGGACGCGTGTGGTTCGCGTCGTTTAAAGGCGGCTTGCACTGGCTAAAACGAGGACAGCGCGGAACAGTTCTCAACGACGGTTTGAATCATGACGTCGTCTATTCCATCACCGGAGGCGGGAACGAGCTATGGGTTGGGAGACAGCGTGGCGGACTAACGCACCTGCATTACGGCGCTGGTCTAATCAGCGCCAGAACCTACACGGTTTCGGATGGGCTCCCAGAAAACAGCGTGTACGCCGTGCATCGAAGCCGAGACGGCTCGATATGGGCTGCCTCTCTTAACGCGGGTGTCAGTCAATTTGTGGACGGTCATTTCAAAACCTATTCAACGGCTAATGGCCTGCCATCTAACACCGTCACTTCGATCGATGAGGGTTCTGATGGCACAATGTGGTTCGGAACGCCAAATGGTCTCGGTATGTACTCCAGGGACAAGTGGAGGGTATTCACCTCTCGTGATGGACTGCCCAGCGACAACATCACCTGTCTGCTTACAGATTCGACCGATACCTTGTGGATTGGAACTGTATCGGGCCTTGCTCTGCGGCAATCAGGCCGTATCAAGAAGGTTGAGTCTTTGCCTTCGGCTTTGAGGGAAGAGATTCTTGGGATTGCAGCGGACAGCATCGGAAATCTCTGGATTGCAAGCTCGAATCACATATTATCCGTCCAACGCGCACGGCTTCTGTCGGCCACACTGACTGAATCGGATATTCGAGAATACGGACCTGAAGATGGTCTCGTCGGCGACCAAGGTGTGAAGCGATTTCGATCGGTATTTGCGGACGGGCACGGAAAAATATGGTTTTCGACCGATCGAGGACTCGCTACAGTCGACTCGCTCCGAGCGTATCGGGAGCCCGCTCCGGTTCTTGTGCAGATCGAGAGTTTATCCGCGGACGGCAATGCGCTCGATCTGGAGCCGTCCGTTCGTGTTCCTCCGGATACACACCGCCTGACCTTCTGGTTTTCCGGGTTCAGTCTGTCTGATCCAAAGCGGATTCGGTTTAAATACAAGCTGGAAGGGTTTGACAAGGACTGGAGCGAACCGGTCTTCACTCGAACGGCTACATATACGCATGTTGATTGGGGCTCCTATACGTTTCGCGTCATGGCTAGCAACAGCGCCGGCATTTGGAGCGAAAAGCCGACAGAGGTGTCTTTCCGCATTGCTCCGACCTGGTACCAGAGAAGAACGTTTCGAATCCTTCTTGTGGCATCAATATTGCTTGCCGCCTGGGCACTTCATCGAGGGCGTCTTCGTCAGCTCAGGGTTCAGGAAAAGCGTCTCCGGGATGTTGTAGAAACGATTCCAGCGATGACTTTCACTTCGTTGTCTGACGGCTCCTGCACATTTGTGAACAAGCGCTGGACCGAGTACACCGGGCTCTCTGTCGAGCAGAGTTCGGGCATAGGTTGGCAGCAAGCAATTCATCCGGCAGATGTTGGGCACAATTCTGAGAAGTGGCGCATCTCTGTTGCAACCGGAGCGCTCTTAGAAGATGAGGCGCGGCTATGTCGCGCCGACGGCGAATATCGCTGGTTTCTGGTGCGGGGTGTCCCACTTCGGAACTCGTATGGAAAGATTCTCAAATGGTACGGGACCCTCACTGACATTGAAGATCGGAAGCGTGCAGAACAAGAACGAGAGAAGCTGCGTCAGATGGAGGCGAGCCTTGCGCACATAAACCGTGTGAGCATGATGGGAGAAATGGCCGCCTCGCTGGCGCACGAGATCAAGCAGCCGATCTCCGCCGCGATCAATAGTGCTAACAGCTGCATCGAATGGCTTGCACACGAGCCTCCCAACCTTGACCGAGCCCGCGCGGCGGCAACACGAATCGACAAATATGGAAACCGCGCGGCTGAGATCATCGATCGGATACGGTCGTTCTACAGGAAGTCTCCTCCACAACGTGGGTGGGTCGATGTGAACAGAATCATTCAGGAGATTCTTACCTTGCTCGAGGGAGAAGCTACCCGATCATCGGTGACCATGCATACGGAACTTGCTTCTGAACTGCCCGAAGTCGTGGCCGACTGTGTGCAACTGCAGCAGGTGTTTATGAACCTCATGCTGAACGCCATTGAAGCTATGAAGAACTCGGGCGGAGAGCTCAGAGTGAAGTCACAACTCGAGCAAGAAGGCCAGCTACTGTTCTCGGTTAGCGATACAGGTCCTGGACTTCCAGATGTAAACACCGACCAAATCTTTTCTGCGTTCTTCACGACAAAAGCGCAAGGCAGTGGAATGGGCCTAGCTATCAGTCGCACTATCGTGGAGTCACACGGCGGCCGGTTGTGGGCGACAGCCAATAACGATGAGGGGCGAGGCGCAACCTTTCATTTCACCCTTCCGACCGAGGGTTCAGAGTCATCGTCTTTGGCTACCTATACTTTGTGAGCTGGGCATACTCGACTTTGGCTTGTCGATAGACAGGAACATCAGGGTCGGCACCTTTCCAGATGGCAAAGAATTCTTCGTAAGATTTGCGGGCGGATTCGTCATCGCCCATCAGTCTCTCCGCCCGGCCGAGTTGAAGCCGCGCCAGTGGGGCAGTGATAAATTCCCAGCACATACCGGGGTTGTCGATCAGTTTCTGGAACTCGGCCGCTGCCGACCGGCCGTCGCCTGACTCCAGGTAGGCCTGGCCACGGATGTAAGCTGGGTAGAGAAAGTCGAATGACTTGGTGAAGGCCAGATCGTATTGAACAGTTCCGCGGAGCAGCTCGATGGCAGCCTGAGGGTCGTGTTGTTGCACCTTGACCGCCGCGCGAACTGTGGGAACCAGATAGTTCTGGACAGAAGTGTCTAATGGCGCTTCCCGGCTGGCTTCGTCTGCCAGCCGTTCGGCTTCTTTGGTTCGTCCCGACCGGGCGAGCGAGAGAGCTAAAACGATTCTCTTGTCTCGGTCCAATTTACTTTGCAGCGCCTGGTCCTCGACTCTGCGCGCTTGGATTGCCCTACCCGCCTCTGCGTTCTGAAGGGCCAAGGCAACAAGGGCCCAGGAAACAATACCTTCAGAGTCCGAAGACATTTTCGATGTCTGCAGTTGTATGCGCTCCGCTGAGTGAAAGTGACCTTGCTGAGCCTCAAATTGCTCGTGATAGAGCACAACTCGAGCAGGGCCATGCGCTTCGCCATCGAACATCCGGTCGAGAGCTGCCTGATCTCCTTCGATGAAGGCTACCTTTAATCTTTGTATCCTCAATTCGAGGCTGTCAAATTTAAGGGCCTCCGCCTGAGCCAGCCATGACCTCGCCTCATTGAATCTACTCGCGCTTATGTTGGTCGCGGCTGCCCAGCCAAAATAGAGTGGACTTGGCTCCAGCCGTGCCGTTTCATCCTCCACATCGGCTGCGCGTTTGAGCTGGCCAAGTTTACGCAGCGTGTTCGATAGATTCGTATGGAAGAATACATCGCGAGGAAAGAGTTCGAGCGCACGAGTTAGAACGGAGTAGGCTTTGTCCAGTTCACCAGTCACGTCACTGTAATAGAGATACTCGATATTCAGCCTGTTCCTTTCCGTCATTCGGTCGCGCAATTCATAGGCGCGCGTGAACGCAGCTGGTACGAGGTCGCGGTGGGAGAGAACTTCGTTGGCTGCGCCAATCCCTTCGTAGACGAGTGCAAGCTCAGGGTCAAGTTCGACTGATCTCTGATACAGAGGGAGCGCTGCCTGTGGGTTGCCAGCCAGGAAGAGCTTCGTTCCCTCAGTGCCCACCTGGAGTGCCTCCAGGGAAGCGCTGGTCGCTATTTCGAGAGGCTGATTGAACCGGGCCAACGATTCGGCTGGCTCTCCGATCTTCCTCCGAAGGCGCGCGGCCGTCGCTCCCAATTCATGGACTACGTGATTGCGAGCCCTAATATCGGTACCTTCCTCAGCCAAGGTCTCTCCTGATCCGCAGTCGAGTGCCCTGATCTCCAGGTGATATCCGTTACCGGCGTCGGCGATGGAATCAGCGATCACCATCTGGCTGTTGGTCTTGCTGCAAATCTGGCGTGCGATCTCCGAGGTGATCCTGGTAGTCGGCGTGAGTTTCATTTGCCCCATGGCGGCGGACGTTTTATCGAATCCCAATATGTTTAAGTATGGCGTCTGCTCCATTTCATAGCGCAACGCAGTGTTCAAAGCACCGTCGAAAACAGCGTCGCTGGTTCGGTTGTCGACATCGGCCAGCACGATCGTGTCGTTGGGGGCGAGAGTGATGCGATGGCGGTAAACTTCGTAGCGCCAGACACTGATTGCGCTGACCGCGAGCAGCGCGCTCACCGCCAACACTGGCCACCTCCGACGTCTGGCTGGATCGGCCTCCGCGGTGACTTCTCCAGGTCGGGTTATCGGCGCTGACTCTGGGTATTCGATGGCTGGCATGAATCGATATCCGCGCCGTCCCAGAGTCTCGATGTACCGCGGATTGTCGGCCGAATCCCCAAGGGCACGGCGCAGGGCCTTGATCGTCGCGTTAATGCTCTGGTCGAAATCGACGACTGTATCGTTGGCCCAAAGCCTGGCCTTGATTTCCTCGCGGGTAACAATCTTGCCATCGCGTTCAAGGAGCATCCGGAGGACCTGGAACACCTGCTCTCTGAGGAGAACCTTATTGTTAGGCTGTGGGGTCTGAGTCGATCGTAGTTCGCCAGTGGTGAGGTCGAGCGCAAAGGCTCCGAATACAACGCGGCCTGAGCGAAGGGGTTCCATAGGGAATGGACACAAAATATAGGATACGAAACTGTATCAATGCGACTCGGAATTGTCGAAGCAAAGCGCATCAACGTCGCTCGATACATCTCCTTTGTAATTAATGACTTGTTGATTTCACTCCGAATTCATCGCAAGGTCATCGTCGTTCCATTTACACCCGTTCCGCCCGTGCGGTAAATAGACGTGCATCGCCGTCACTGATCCAGACGATGGTGGGTTTGCGCGCCATGCCAGGGGGCCAAGCATCCAAAGTGATTGCCATCATCGACGATAACGAGTCGATGCAGGACTCTCTGCGTGACCTGATCGAGTCGGCTGGATTCGAGGCACAATGCTTCGGATCAGCCAAAGCGTTTCTCGAATCCGATCTGCATGTCACGGCCGCATGCCTGATCATTGACATCCGCATGCCGAAGATGTCAGGTCTGGGATTGCAGTCCAAGCTGAAACGAGAGGGATGCAACGTTCCCATGGTCTTTATTACAGCGTATGACGACGCCGAGGTACGGGCTCAAGCTATCAAGGACGGGGCAATCGGGTTTCTCGCAAAACCATTCAATCATCAGCTGTTGCTCAAAGTGCTCCGAGACACCCTCGATAGCTGAGACTTATGGTATAGGTTCTTTCGTTGTTGCAATTGCGTCCGGAAGTACGACTTACTCAGGCATGCTGCCCATAGCGTCCAAGAGTTCGTCATGGGCCTGCAAGTAGTCCATCTGCGATTGAAGTAGAAGCGCCTTAGCCTGGTATTCCTGAGCAGTTGCGGCATCGGCCTGAGAGTTTAGCGCCGCTCCTCGTACCAGTTCCTGCTGACGCACACGGTTCGACTCAGTGCGCAGAGCCAGCACTTCTTCCGATACCTTCAACATCTGCTGCGTTCTTTCCAGCTTGTTGTACGCCGTCAAGACTGACAACTCGACCGCATCCGTCAGCTTAGCCAGGTTCTCCTTCGCCTGGGCCAGCTGCGCCTGACGTTCACGCACCACGCCGTGCTTACGCCCACCATCGAACAGATCGTAGCCGAAGTGAACACCAAACGTTCCGAAGTTGTGCGCCAAGAATAGAAAGGGGACATTATCCTGGTAGCTGTAACGGGCAAAGGCCTCGACGTCGGGGACCCAGAGATCTGTCTTGGCCAAACCGATCGCCGCCTCAGCTTTCTGCACCTCCGCACGAGCGGCTAGGATTTCCGGGTGTGACTCGATGGCAGCAGTAACACAATCTTTGGGTGGGCAAGTGTCCTGAAATTGGGGAACACCTGGATCAAGATCCAGCGCGGTTGCGAGTGGAAGGCCAATCAAGTCGTTGAGTTTGAGTTTCAAATCTGTTAACTGGAAATCAGTCGTCAGCAGCTCCTGCTTGGCTTGCAACTCCTGAGCACGACTGTCGATCGATTCTTCTTCCAACGCGCTGCCGAATTTTACTTGTTCGACTCGCTCGCTTTGAAGTGCTTCGGAAGCCTTTATTCCCGCTTCAGTGGCGCTGCGGCGAGCCTGGGCAATGAGTATCTGATAGTAGACCTGATGAACCGCGAGAGCTACGTCATTTCCAGTAAGGTGCGCCTTCTCGCGCGATGCTTTCAGCTCCGCTTGGGCCATATCGTTTTCCCGTCTGACCTTGAGCAGATTCGTCAATGGCTGTGTGATCTGAGTTCCGCTGGTGGTGATGTTTACACCGCCTTGGCTAACGATGCTGTTCGCAGCGGGAATCGGTGTTCCTCCCACTACGCCCAGAGCCCCGGCCTTGATCTCGACAAACTCAGTATCGGTCACATGCACAAAGGTGCTGTCATTTCGGATCGATGGAAAATACGAACTCTTCGCGATCTGCTTCGCGTGCTCTTTTTCTTCGACTGTATATCCAGCGATGCGGATATCGTGGTTGTGCTTGAGCGCCAACTGCACGGCTTCCTGCAATGTAACCTTGCGCGGCGGAGGCGCCATATTGCTGATTTCCTGAGCAGTTGCGGCGCAAGCCGAAAAGACTGTCGCCGCTAACACAAATAGTGCCACATTTTGTTTCATTGATCTTAGTTGCATTGATTTTAGTTTCATCGAAGTTAGCTTCATCGATTTGACCTCTTTCCAGCGCCGGGAACATGCTGCATGGCACTGAGATCGCCATAGTTCAAAGGTGATTTGCGCAACAAAGCAACGAAGATCAAGGCGCAAAAGCAACTCCAGGCGAGGAGTAGAAATCCGTCGATGAGGCTAAGGCTATATGCCTGGAGCCGCACCCGGGCTCCAATCAAATCAACGGCGCGCGCACTTGCTGCGCCGATGCCGGGGGATTTGGCATAGAGGCCTGCCGTCATGGCATGAATGTTCTGATCGGTAATCCAGTTACCAGCGTTGACATGAAGTCCCAAGAGGTTCGAGTGCAACTTCTCCCTCACGGCTAGGAAGTGGCCCATGTAAATGGCACCTATGGTGCCGCCGAATATACGGACGACGTGAAAGAAAGCTGAAAAGCTGAGGACCCACTCTGCTTTTGCCAAGGCGCCGGCGAAGATCGCCTGCAGCACAATGCAGCCGACCAATCCGATGAAGGCAAAAGCTTGTCCGACGCCGACAAGCAATTCCGTTCGGTAGAAATTCTCCGCCGCCCAAGTTGTGGAGTACTGCGAGCACAGCCAGGCAGCAAACGCTGTGCAAGCAAGCCCTGCGGCGAACAACAAGCGTGGATCGACCTTGCGCAAGAGTAAGAGCGCGGCAATGAATGCAATCGGAATCAGCGGAATTGCGCTCCAGATAATCGCAGGACCAATCTGGTCAGCCTCGAATCCGCGAATAGCGAGCGACTGCGGAATGAGAATGATGGTTGTACAGAGTGTGAAGCGGAACCAGAAGAGCAGGCAGCCAAGCAATATTGTGTTCCACTTCAGCAAATAAGGCAGCGCGACGAGAGGATTAGGAGCGCGTAGTCTCCGAATCAGCGCACACAGGAGAAAAAAAGATCCAGACCAGAACCAGGCATTGAAAACACCAGAGTGCCACCAGTCGAGCCGCTGACCTTGTTGACAAGCGGCAAAAATCAACGCCAATCCCATACTTAGATATAGAAATCCAGCGAAGCTTGGTACGGTCCCGCCCTTTTTGCGCGGCGGCGCCGGCGGAATGCCGAAGTAGATACATATCATCATCACCGGCGCAATCACGGCGGAGCCCCAGAACATCCACTGCCACGATAGGTGGTCCCTGTACCAACCGTATAAAGAAGGTGCAAGGTTCACCGCCCCGTCCACAAAGACCGCATAGAGGGCGATAGTAAAAGGAAGGTATCGTAATGGAATGTTGCGAAGTGCAAATGTTAGTGTGAGGGGATAGAAAGTGCCTGAAGTCAGCCCGGCAACGATCAGCGCAGCAACGAGAAGGCTGTAGCTGTGGATGAGCGGGAGGTAGAGAGAGGTTAGGGCAAAGAGTCCTGCCGCGAATAACAGGATCCGCCGCGGGCCCAACAGTCCACCGAGGTAGACAGTGAACGGGCCGATAAACATGAGCGAAGCATTGTAGGCACTATCAAGCCAAGCCCCATCGTCGAAGCTTATCCCAACGTGACCCTTCAAATCGGCCATGCCAAGACTGAGCATGCGGCCGGCTAGGGTGACGAGCCCGGCGCCGGTGACGACTCCTAAGATCCCAAGAAGAGGGCGCGTCGATACCTCAGACGGCATAGCCGCGGCTGCCGCATGCGCGATTTGTATCGCGGATGGACGAACTGTGATGGTCGAAGCTGCCATAGATTCCTGGTTATTGTCTGGTGCGGACAGTTGCCACCACAGAAAGTCCTGGACGCAGCGTCGTCGCGACCGCCGGGTCATCCAGCGCGATCTTGACTGGAATCCGCTGCACGACTTTCGTGAAATTGCCGGTGGCATTGTCGGGTGGCAACAGTGCGAATTGCGATCCGCTGGCGGGCGCGATCTCGATTACCTTCCCGCGAATTGCTTGATCGGGATACTCGTCAATCCGAAGTTCGGCAGTGTCGCCAATCTTCACGTTGGTCAACTGGGTTTCGCGATAGTTCGCTTCGACCCACTTTGTGAGAGCAACGAAAGAGATGACCTGGGTGCCGGGGGAGACGAGTTGCCCAGGCCGGACTTGCCGTTCACCCACTGTGCCGTCGCCGGGAGCGTAGATTTTGGTGTAGCCGAGGTTTACGTTGACTGCTGCAAGGCTCGCCCGCTTTGCCAGCAGGTCAGCCTGAAGTTGCGTCGTCTGGGATTCGAGAACGACTTTGCCGCGTCGCTCGGCCTCGGCAGCAAGTTCACTACTACGCAACATGGTTTGTGCCTGAATGAGGTCGGCGTCACGGCTGGCAAGCTGGGCGGTGAGGTTTCCTTCGGTGGCGACAGCGGCTTCAAGAGTCTGCTCGGTCGTTGAGCGAGTTTGATAAAGCCCTTCCTGGCGTTTGCGCTCGGATCGCGCGCGAATCAACTCAGCCTGCACGGCATCCTTGCCGGCCACGGCGGCTGCGATCTGTGCCTTTGCTTGATCGATGCCGGCCAGCGCTTTCGCGATGCGCGTGTCCTGCAACTCGCGCTGGCGAAGATTCTCCTCAATACCGGCGCGCGCCGCCTCAACCGCCGCTTTGGCCTGATCCACCTGCGCCTGATAATCATCATCCTGCAATTCGACGAGGAGATCGCCCTTATGTACTTGCTGGTAGTCCGCCACATCGACTGCGCGGACGATGCCCGCCACTTTGGTGCTGAGCGGAGTAAGGTCGCCGCGAACGTAGGCATCATCTGTGACCTGTTCGATCTTGCCGCCTTCCCACGCATTCCAATTACGCGTGATGGCGATCAAAACAACCAGAGCGAGAAGCACCACAAGCGCCGGAGTTATATAGCTCCACCAGTTCGTACTGAGGTGAGGCGCAGCCTGATCGGTATCGGTCTTGGATGGTACCGGTTTCGCAGCCGGCACCGGTCCCTCGGACGCTGGCGAGGTGGACATTAAAGTTGCTCCTTGAGCCTGCCGAGATCTCGAAGCGCTGGGGTTCTCATGACTCAACTGAAGCAACTGCGGTTCCACTCACGAAGACGAAGATTCAAGGGCGCAATCGCAGGTTGCATTCGCAATCTGAACAAATTCTGTGTTTCTTGAAGAGACTGACAGGCCACTCGAGTTCCATGACCGCCATGTCATATGACACGTGACACTTGACACCGTTCGCTGCGCGGGCCTGCTTTCACTCCTAAGGTCCTCGGTTTCATTCTCCACCGTGCATGCGCCGATATTCTCTTTCACCTTTGTCGGAGTCGCGTTTATGAGTCAGCCGGGGGAGGATAAATCTTCGGGTGCCGAGGCGCACGGCGAGAGTGACTACAACCACGACTGCTAACGCTAGCCAGTCAACCAAGGGGGAACTGAATGCAGAATTTGTGAGCTGGTGCATAAAAAGCCGCTCTCAGTTGATTAGTGATTACTTGGTTTCAGTCTCTCTGAGAGGAAGTTGAGGGGGCTAACCAGTTCGTAGACAACGGAGTCAGTAGTTTTTCAATCGCGAGTTGCATCGTGTGGTTCATTGCAGAGACTACGGCTGGCACATCGCGCTTATCGACGTCTCCAATCTCCGAAACCCCGTTGCTCCAGACGACCGCACCGGTGGCGATGCTGGTCATCTGGGCGGAGATGGCAATCTGGACTTTGACTCCACCCTCGTAATCGAGCTCTTCGAGTTGCTCCAAACGTCCGCTGAGCACGTAATCGACATTACGACTTCCGTCGTAGTTCTGCACACGGGCAAAGGCTCCGCTGGCACGCAGGCTCGCGGCAATCGAACTGGTAACAAAATCACGAGGATCCATCGCCCAGCGGTGGTACGCATAGAAGCCGATCCGTTCCGGAGAGCTTTTATAGACAATCGCTCCTTGACGCAGATAGGTGGGCGCACGGAATTCTCTGATTGCGACACTACCGATCACAAGACTCGCGTGTGTTTTCCCCGCAGCGGGCGGATCCGGCGGCGTGGGCAAATTGAGAGTGTAGTAGGTTGGATATTTCACTCTTCCCGCACAGCCGGTCAGGGTCACCAAAGCTGCCAGGCAGAAGATAATCCTCGTCACCGTCCTTCTCATAATCACCATCCGCCGGTGCTCCATGTCGGAGCAGGCTCGATACCGCTTTTTTCTTTGATCCTCATTATGATTAGCAATATCGATTCGCATTATTTCGGTACCTTCCGATCCTCAGGCTGTTTGATCCGAATCAGGCTCCACGGACGCTCTTTCACCGATTCGGTCAAGTCATCCAGGTTTTCGGTTGCTGTCCGTAGGTTTTCGATTGTGTCGTCAATCTTGTAATCGTTTGCTTTCACCAGCACCTGCATGTCGGCCAACAAACGCTTGGTTTCGAGTAAGGTCTTCTGTAGTTCAGCCAGATCTTGGAGAGCGGGCTGGCGCACGTCGCTGACGGTGCTGTTCACATTTTCAACAGTTTCGTCGGCGTGCTGGCTGAGCACACTCAACTGATCGGTAAGGCGGTCAATCTTGGGGCGTTCCGTTGCAAGCATTGCGTCGACATTATTGAGCACGTCTCGTATCTTCCGTTGATTGGGCGGGCCCGTCACACTATTCATATTCGCGAGCAGCGTGCGGGCATCTCCGCTGATTCCTTTCAGCTCACCTCGCGCCTCGGTGATCAATCCGTTGGCATTGTCGGCAACGACAGTCAACTTGCCGGCGATCTCATCAAGGCTCGCGACCTCCTGCGATGGAATCGTGGAGCCTGGCACCAGACGCTTCGCATCGTTGCTGCCGGTGGTGATGGATAATGCTGAGCCGCTCATCACGCTCAGTAGTCCCAGCTTCGCCACAGATTTTTCGTTCAGTGGAGTGTTTTCTTTTACGTCGAGCAGAATCTCAATCCTGGTCGGGTCTGAGACAGCCGGCCGTACCGCCTTCACCTTACCCACATTGATTCCGCCGAACAACACAGATGTCCCCGGTTCCAACCCGCCGGCGTAACGGAGATAGGTGCGATATGGAACTGTGTGGACACCAAGCTGGGCGTTGATCAGGTAAATCACAGTAAATGCCAGGACCGAGAAGCATCCCAGGACAAACGCTCCGACTTTCGCTTCCGTTGTCACTGGTAGACCTCCTCGGACTGCATGTATTTTTCGAAGTACGCCGTTACCGCCGGCGTCTTCGCTATGCTTTCGGGTATGCGATCAAGAAACTGCCGCACACGCGGATTCTGACTCGCCTTGATCTCGTCCTTCGTGCCGACTGAACTGAACGAACCCTGATAGAGCATGGCAATGCGGTCGGCGATGCGGAACGCACTTGGTAGTTCGTGGGTAACGACGATGACCGTCATCTGCATTGCCTCCTTGACGAGCAAGATCAGTTCATCGAGCTCCGCGGCAACGATGGGGTCGAGCCCAGCCGATGGCTCATCGAGCACGAGAATCTCCGGGCCAAGCGCAAGCGCCCGCGCCACGGCCGCTCGCTTCTTCATCCCACCCGAGAGTTCCTGAGGCATCAACTTGCCAAAATCGGACAGACCAACCGCGGCCAGTTTCATCCAGACCATAAGGTCGACAATTGAGGGCGCGAGCCGCGTGTGTTCGCGCAGTGGCAAGGCGACGTTGTCCTCCACGGTCAACGAATTGAACAAGGCCGCGCTTTGGAAGGCCACGCCAATCGACCGGAGGACTTTCTTGAGTTCGGACTTTGAGCAGCGCGTAATATCCGTTCCCTTGACGTGAATGCTGCCCGATTTAGGGTGCTCTAGCCCGATGATCTGGCGCAGTAAGGTGCTTTTTCCGGAACCGCTTCCACCTAGCAACACCATCGTTTCTCCGTGCTCGATGTCGAGATTAAGTCCATTCAGCACGCGGCGCCCATCGTACTCAACCACAAGATCGCGGACGGAGATAATGGGCATCAGCTTTTCACCGTGAAATAGAAAATCGCGGTGAACACCGCATCGGCAACGATGACGAGGAACGTCGACTTCACTACCGCACTCGTAGTGGAGCGACCTACAGAATCGGGACCGCCGCGAACACGGAATCCTTCGAGGCATCCGACGTGAGCGATGATGGTTGCGAACACCACGCTTTTGATCAGTCCCGTGATTACGTCGCGCAGGGTTATGGAGTTGAACACGTCATGGATGTAGAGAAGTGGCGACAGGCGAGTGCTGAAGAACATGAACAGGCCGCCGGCCAATATGCCGAAGAGATTCGCAATGATGCTGAGGCAAGGAACGGTAATCAAGGCGGCCAGATACTTCGGCGCAAGGACAAACTCTATTGGCTCGACCGCCATGACGCGGAGGGAATCGAGTTCCTCGGTCACCTTCATAGTCCCAATCTCGGCCGCGAATGCCGAACCGGAGCGCCCGCTCACTGCAAGCGCGGTCAGCAGCGGTCCGAGCTCGCGTGTGAAGCCCACCGCGACCAACTCGATGACATAGTGGATGGCTCCAAAACGGCGCAGTTCCGAAGCCCCTTGCATGGCCAGAATGAATCCGGAACAGATCGCCATCAACGACACCATAGGCATCGCGTCCACGCCGATTTCCAGCATTTGCCTAACAGTGGCTTGCCAGCGGTAGCGATTTCCAACGAACGGCAACGCCTGGCCCATCGCTCGTAGCGTGGCCCACCACTGGATATTCAGACTTCCGACATAGTCGAGATGTTCGATTGTCCTTTCGCCGACGCTTTCGAGAACATTGGCCATCAAGGCACCTTTTCTCCCGAGCTGCTTTGTCTTGAATCGTTCGTCTCGAACAGGGCCAGCACTCCGGTGACCTCGAACAGCCGGAGCACAGCACCACTCAGTCCCTGCAAGCGGAAGTTGGTCTGGTGATGGCGGGCAATTCTTAGAGCTTCGATCAAGGTCGCGATCCCGGACGTCTCAATGTAGGCAATGCCGGCCAGGTCGACGATGATGGTCTGAGGCAATGTTCCTGGTGACAAGAGAGTCCGCAGGCGATCGCGAAGATCGGGCGAGGAATCGACATCGATTCGGCCGCTCAGCCGGACCATGGCATCGTTCCCGACTTGATCGACTGAGATCTCGAGGTTGCTGCTTGAAGGAATTGCAATCCGCGTCACCGTTACTCCAATTCGTTCTCTACGACTCAAACTTCAGGATTTAGATGCGCGATCCTGATTTACGCCTGTCCCATCACGGCCAGGTACTTGCATGCAGTCTTCCAAAATTATTACGGCAGTGGCGCAGCGCATCAGGGCCTCACTCTTCCCGCACCAGCGGCAACTTACCCATGGGAGAGATCGTTCTGGCGGTTGGCAAGACAAGTGCTTTCCACAGCACACGGACACCTTACTATCGCTGACCAGCATGGATTGGAAAAAGCGATGGCCGCTCTGATGTCACTAGTAACGTCACGAGCAATGACGTTTCTGTCAAAGTGAATGACACACTATATGACGCTCAAGCCGCAACGATGGGCCTTAAAACAAGGTGCGCAGGTAGCTGCCTGTTGCGCGATCGTCGCATCTGCGATAGCCGGCGCACTCTCCGCCGACACCCCGTCAAGTGGATATCAGCTTCCCTCGAACTCAGAAGTTATCGGCTACATCCTTCAATCGATGAGCTGGTATCGCCATGTGTACAGTGAACGGCAAGTTGCAAACGAACCTGCAGACTTGGTGTTTCTCGATGACAATCAAGCGATCGAGCGGCAGATTGTGAAACTCTCGTTCGAGTTCGCCAAGGCGGCTGCCGTGCTGGAGACAAGCGGCGATTCTTCGCATAGCCGACCTGGCTCCTCGGACGCTCCTCCTGCCGATCTTGCCCATTTTATCGATTTAAAGAATCGAAATGATCAACTAAGCGAGCAAGCAATGGAGGAGATCAAGAACCTCGACAAAAAGCTGACCAAAGCCAAAGGGGATGATCGCAGGAACTTGAAAGCGGCGGAGGAGGACGCTCAAACTCGATTGCAACTCCTGGATGCAGTCGCGCAGGGCCTCAGCGATCTAATCGCGTTCGTCCAAAGTTCCGGTGAAGGACAAGCCCACAGTGGACATTTGGATTCCACCATCGACGCACTCGCGCAATCGATACCGGAAGTGACGGGTCCGTCAACTGCCTCGGTGACGGTGCCCCTGCAGGAGGCAAATTCCAGAACGGCTGGCCGTGATGCCGGCATCCTCGGGTTAATATCGGACGTCTCAGCGACGAAGCACAAGCTTCACGTGGTTGACGAAAAGATTCGCCTCACCGATGAACTGACGCTCTCGGAGAATAATCTGCGAATCCCGTTGGCCGGTTTCATCACTCACCACATTCAGAGTGGGTCGGTAAGCAATTCGCTGACCGGTGATCTGTGGTCGTTGCAAGAACAAAAGTCGCGGCTCGATGCCCTTACTCTCGAACTCAGGGCGTTATCCCCGGTCATCGTTGCGCTCGATAAGCAAAAAGTCCTCCTCGCGGAGTACCGGTCACACTTGCTGCCGTGGCGAACTGCCGTGGCGGGTCAGTACAAGCAGGCGTGGAAACAACTAATGATCCGCCTGATCGTCGTCTCGTTGATCATAGGTCTGATACTCGTTATCGGTCAGCTTTCGCGCCGGTTCTCATTGCGGCGTGTTCACGATCCAAATCGGCGACGGTTCATTAGTATGAGCCACCAATTTCTGACTCTGTTTACCATTACAGTCGTCATCGTGTTCGTGCTTGCCTCTGACCTGAGATCGGTCGCAACCTACTTTGGGCTTCTAAGCGCCGGACTTTTGCTCGCCCTCGAAAACGTCATCCTTGCCACTCTCGGTTCTCTCCTTTTGGTGGGTAAGCGGGGGATCAGAATTGGCGACCGAGTGCAGGTCTCGGGGGTTACCGGCGATGTCATCGATATGGGCCTGCTGCAATTCCAGTTGAGAGAATTCGATGCTGAGAACGGGAGATACACCGGTCACGTCGCAACTTTTTCGAATTCGTTGGTTTTTGTATCTCCGGCCACGGGTCTCATGAGATTTGATTCTGCTCCGGAGAAAACTTCGCAGACGGCAGCGATTAAGGACGGAACACAGCCGCAGGCAGGGGAACACGTTTCCGCTGTGCATGACTAGAGCGTGTAACTGGACTCAAAGATTTGGCGCCTTGGCATCGAATGTTGGTGAGCACAACGTTTGCAAACGTCATTCTATTGACTTTGGCTATCCTGTCACGGTCATGACACCAGTCGTTCCCCGCCATGTGATTGCGTAATTCTTTCTCGAAGATAATTGGTACGTAAATACAGGTATCGGCCTGCACTTCTCGCCGCACTGCTTTTGAACGGGAGTGCTTCGCGATGGCAATGAGCTTGCTCACCTCAGGCCTGGCACGCCGGAACGAGGTTCAGGCTCTCCTCGAGCAATCTCAGCCTGTGTAAGGTGAAATGACGATGCAAGTTGCGCTCATGGTCCCCTGTTACATTGACACGTTTTATCCACACGTCGGCGTCGCGACCCTCGAACTGCTTGAGAGATTGGGAGTCGACGTTGTGTACCCGAAGGAACAGACGTGTTGCGGCCAACCCATGGCCAACAGCGGCTGCTATGAAGAGGCGCAAGCGACCGAAGAGCACTGCGCCAGAGTCTTCGGCTCCTTTGATTGCGTGGTCACTCCGTCGGGTAGTTGCACTCATCATATTCGCAACAAATTCACTGCTGCGGCAGACTCAGCAGAAAAGCAAAATCTGATCCGAAATACCTACGATCTGGTTGAGTTCCTCCACGACGTTCTGAAGATCCGCGAGTTTCCGTGGGCGACATTCGAGCATAAGGTCGCGCTACACACCAGCTGCTCTGCGATTCGTGGGTTGAATATGGCTTCGATGTCCGAATGCGTGCACGACCCAGTCTTCTCGAAGCCAAAAGCTCTACTCAGCGGCGTTCCTGGCCTTGAGTTCGCCGAGTTCGAGCGTGTGGACGAGTGCTGCGGCTTCGGCGGCACGTTTGCAGTGACCGAGGAAGCAGTCTCAGCAAGGATGGGATACGACAAGCTCGCGTTCATGCAGAAAGCGTCGCCCGATTGCATTGTCTCCTCGGACATGTCCTGCTTGATGCATCTGCAAGGGTGTGCGCGCCGGCAAAAGCAAGATATTCCCTTCTATCACCTCGTGGAAATACTGAATGGAGTTTCTCTAGAAATAGGTCAATCATGAGTAGGCCAATCGACCAAGCAGAAAATGC
>Ga0209169_10000107_pt1 | contig 48186 bp, 45 predicted proteins | sample HubBroMetageWRM4_FD_188346 | JGI IMG/M metagenome (GOLD analysis project Ga0209169, IMG submission 188346) | Warmed soil microbial communities from the Hubbard Brook experimental Forest, New Hampshire - Hubbard Brook CCASE Soil Metagenome WRM 4... | ecosystem: Environmental > Terrestrial > Soil...
AATCAGCAGATCTTCCGTTCTTTGAGGCACTTAGCAGAGTACATTGCGGCACAGAGAACCAAGTAACCATGGCTACGGGGCGTAGTGCGCAGCTTGCTGCCGTCCTCCTGTTCTTCATCGCTTACTCGGTTCTATCGCACTACAGCAATCTCAATCCGCAAGCGTACGATTTGCGCACCTTGCTCGCGCTTGGGCCCATGCTGACCCTGGGACTGGTTCTGTTGTGGCGCTGGAGCGGCGCGATCATAGGGCTGTTGGGGGCCGCGGCGACAGCATTCTTGTTGCGCACCTGCTGGCCGCTCTTGGCGCAAAATTTCTCCGTTGTGTACCTGCTCCAGCAGGCCGGCTTTTATTCCATCATGGCGTTCACTTTCGGCCGCTCGCTGCGCGCCGGCAGCATCCCTCTGTGCACCCAGCTCGCGGACAAAGTTCACGGACCATTGACTGCGCTCGAGCTGCGCTACACGCGACAGGTCACCGTGGCGTGGACCGTTTTCTTCTTGCTCGACGTCGCGGCAAACTTCCTGTTATTTGAGTTCGCTCCGCTGCGCGTCTGGTCGCTGTTCGTGAATTTCTGCTCGCTGCCGCTGATTCTGCTCATGTTCGCGGCGGAGTACGCGGTCCGCCGCCGCGTCTTGCCCCAAATTCAGGGCAGCGGGTTGATCGCCACCCTGCGCGTATATTTTGCGGATTCGCAGCAAAAATGACCGGCACGATCGCGCTTTTGTCCCACACCTCGCCCACGGCGATTGTCGCTTATCGATCCGGACTTGCCGTGACGGTGCGGCAATTTCTTGACGAGGCGAAGCAAGTGGCGCAAAGGTTGCCCAAGGGCAAACACGTGTTGAATGTCTGCGCCGACCGCTATCAATTCACCGTCGGACTCGCCGCCTGTCTGATGTCGGAGCGCGTCAGTTTGTTGCCGTCGACGCATACGCCGCAGGTCATCGCGCAACTCGCCGCCTTTGCGCCGGACACTTTTTGTTTGACGGACGACCCGCGCTGCGACATCGATTTGGCCAGGGTCTACTACCCGGATCTGGTGCGCCCTGCGCCCACTCTCGCAGCGGCGCACTTCGAAGTGCCGCGCATCGCCGCCTCGCAACTCGCGGCCATCGTGTTTACTTCCGGCTCGACCGGCACGCCGGTGCCTTACAAAAAAACCTGGGGCTTGCTGGCACGCTGCGTTCAGAATGGCGCGCCGCAGCTGGGCTTGGCGGACGGCAGAAGTCATGTTCTCGTGGGTACGGTACCCGGCCAGCACATGTACGGCTTCGAATCCACCGTCCTGCTGGCGCTGCTGGGCGGCCACGCTCTGAGCGCCGAGCGGCCCTTCTATCCGGCCGACGTCGCCGCGGCGATCCGCGGAGTGCCCCGTCCTCGTGTGTTGGTCACCACGCCGATCCATCTGCGCACCTTGCTCAGCTCCGAGGTTGAATTCCCGCCGCTGGACCTGGTGATGTCGGCGACGGCCCCGTTGAGCCGCGAATTGGCGCGCGAGGTCGAGGAGAAGTACCGGGCTCCGTTGCTGGAAATATATGGCTCAACGGAGACCGGGCAAATTGCCATGCGGCGCACTGCCGAGACGGCGGCTTGGCGCCTGTGGCCAGGTGTTCATTTGAGCGTCTCGAACGAGCAAGTCGTGGCGCACGGCGGTCATGTTGAACAACTGACGCCAATGTGCGATGTCATCGAGATCATCGGCGAAAACGAATTTTTGCTGCATGGCCGGGCGGTGGATATGGTGAATGTCGCCGGCAAGCGCAGCTCATTTGGCTACTTGAATGCGCAGCTCAACGGCATTCCGGGCGTCATCGACGGCGCATTTTTTCTGCGCGAAGAAATGTCCGGTTCCACCGGCGTGGTTCGGCTCGCAGCCGTCGTCGTCGCACCGGGACTGACCGTGGCGGGCTTGACGGAGCAGCTGCGCCAGCTGATCGATCCGGTATTTCTGCCGCGGCCGTTGTTGATCGTGGACGAGCTGCCGCGCAACGCGACCGGCAAGCTGCCGCAACAGGCGTTGCAAGGATTCGCCGACGAGCAATTGCGCAGCAACGAATCGTCATGAAAATGCAAAGCACGCTCGAGATTGCCGCCGACCACCCGTCGTTTGCGGGTCATTTTCCCGCCTTTCCCGTGCTGCCCGGCGCGATACTGCTGGACGAGATGCTCCAGGTCATCGTACTGGCGCGGGGAATCGATCTTAAATCGTGGCATATATCGGCCGCGAAATTTCTCGATGCGGTGCGGCCGCGCGACCGTCTCGTCCTGGAGCACGAGGCGCCGGCGCCAGGATTGATTCATTTCACGATCCGCGTCAATGAGCGCAAAGTCGCCAGCGGCACTCTGCATGAATCCTAGGTCCGCAAATCTTCTCGATGGCCCCCCCAAGGGGGCGGAATGGGTCAGACACCGCGAGCGCGGCAGCCTCTGGTTGTTAAAAGTCATGGCGTTTCTTTCCTTGCGCTGCGGGCGCCGCGCCAGCCGCATCATTCTGTATTGCATCGCCGCCTACTTCTTCCTGTTCGGACCGAGTGCCCGGCGCCATTCGCTGCAGTATCTGCGCCTCGCGCTCGGCCGGCCGCCGGCAGCACGCGATCGGTTCCTACAAATTTTGAGCTTCGCGACCACCATTCACGATCGCGTCTACCTCATCAATGGCCAATTCGAAAAATTCAACATTTCGGTCGAAGGCGAAGCAATGGTGTTGGCGCATGAGCAGTCCGGCCGCGGCGCCTTGTTGCTCGGCGCGCATATGGGCAGCTTCGAAGTGATGCACTCGTTGAGCAGGCGCCAGACCGGATTGCGCGTCGCCATGGCGATGTACGAAGAGAACGCGCGCAAAATCAGCGGCATTCTCGCCGCCATCAATCCCAATTGGATTGCGGACATTGTCGCCTTGGGCCAAATAGATGCCATGCTCAACATCGCCGAGCGGCTGGATCAGGGAGCGTATGTCGGCGTGCTCGCCGATCGTACCTTGGGAGAAGAGCCCGCACAGGCTGTGACATTCCTGGGGCAAGAAGCGTTCGTGCCCACCGGACCGATGCGTGCGGCCGCCATCTTGCGTTGCCCTGTATTCTTCATGGTCGGCCTGTACCGCGGCAAGAATCGCTATCATGTGGCGTTCGAACAGGTCGCGGACTTTTCCGCCATGAGCGTCGGCAGCCGTGATCTTGCGGTGCGCGCTGCGATCGAACGCTATGCCGCGGTACTCGAGCGCTACTGCCGCAGCGACCCGTACAACTGGTTCAATTTTTTCGATTTTTGGCGTCGGCCGGTTGGCGGCGGGGGCAAGTAATGCAACGCGTTCTGTCATGTATTGTCCTGTGCATCTTGATCCTCGGCGCCAACACGGTACGTGCCGTGCCCGCGGATTTGCACGACCTCGATCAAGTCATGGGAATGCTCGCCATGCGCCAGCATGGACGAGTCGAGTTCATCGAACAGCAGTTTCTGGCCGTCTTGAGTCATCCGCTCGAATCCTCGGGCGAATTGCGTTACGACGCGCCGGATCGGCTCGAAAAGCGCACGCTCAAGCCGCACCTCGAGACGCTGGTGCTCACGGGCGAATTGCTGACCGTGGAACGCGCGCATAGCCGGCGCGCGATGGATCTGCATGCGTACCCGCAGGTGCTGCCCTTCGTCGAGAGCATTCGCGCCACGCTGGCGGGCGATCGCAAAGCACTCGAGCGATTGTTTCGGCTGGATTTTGCCGGCAACGTGTCGCGCTGGACTTTGACGCTCGTACCTTTGGAGACAAAGGTCAAGCAATCCGTCAGCCAGGTACGCATCGACGGCGCCGGCGACCAGTTGTTGAAAGTGGAAATTCGCCAGCCCGACGGTGACCGATCCTTGATGACGCTGCGGCCATCCACCTTGCCATGAATGTGCGCCGCGCGCGTGCGCTCCTCGTTTGGCTCGGCTGCGTCGCGCTTGCCGTCATCGTCGTCGCGCGCGCCCACTACAGCACCGATTTGTCGGCTTTCTTACCTGCCCATCCGACGCCGACGCAGCAGCTTCTGGTCGATCAGCTGCGCGACGGGCCCGCCTCGCGCCTGATTCTCATTGCGATCGAGCAAGGAGACTCGGCCTCGCGGGCGCGCGTTTCGTTGGGATTGGTGGAGCGCTTGCGCAAGGATCCGCAATTCGCCAGCGTCAATAACGGCGAGGCCGCCGCCGGGCAGCAAGATCGCGAATTTTTGTTTCAGCATCGCTATCTGCTCAGCGAAGCGGTGAACTCTCAGCGCTTTACCGCAGCCGGTCTGGGCGCCGCCATGCGCGAAACGATCGACAATCTGGCCTCGCCGGCCGGACTGCTATTCAAGTCTCTGCTGCCGCGCGATCCAACCGGCGAGTTGCTGAATATCATCGATCAGCTGGCGCGCTCTCCCGAACCCCTGAGCCGCGATGGTGTTTGGGTCTCAGGCGACGGCAGCCGTGCGCTCGCGGTCGCACAGACTGCGGCAAACGGATCGGACAGCGACGCTCAAAGCCGTGCAATCGATACGATTCGCGCGGCATTCGCGGCTGCTGCCGCCGATTCGGACAAGGCCGGCGCAAAGGGCGTGCAACTGCGCGTAAGCGGACCGGGCGTTTTTGCCGTGGCGGCACGCGCCAAAATCGAACGCGCCGCCGTGCGCTTGTCCATTGCCAGCAGCATTCTGGTGGTAACCCTGCTGCTGCTCGTGTATCGATCCTTGCCGGCGCTCGGATTGGGACTGTTGCCCGTCGCCACCGGTGCGCTGGTGGGCATCGCCGCTGTGGCGCTGGGGTTCGGCGCGGTGCATGGCATCACCCTGGGATTCGGCATTACCTTGATCGGTGAATCGGTCGACTACTCAATTTATTTCTTTGTTCAGTCGCGCCAGGCGCAGGGTGGGGACGCCGCGCGCAACTGGCAGCGACTGTGGTGGCCCACGATACGGCTCGGAATGCTGACATCGGTGTGCGGATTCGCTTCGCTGCTGCCGTCGGGATTTCCCGGACTCAAGCAACTGGGGCTTTATTCCATCAGCGGCCTGATCGCTGCGGCCTTGGTGACCCGTTATCTGTTGCCGGCCCTGCTGCCGGCAGGCTTCACCATTCGCGACGTGACACCGCTTGGGCGGCGCGCGGGCAGCCTGTTGCAGAGGGCGCAACCCTTCAGCGGCCGCGTCATTTTGCTTTGCGGCGCCGCTCTCGTGATCTTTGCCCTGGCGGTGCTGTATCACGATCGAGAATCACTGTGGAATCGCGAGTTGTCGGCGTTGAGCCCGATATCGACCGACGAGCAGAACTACGATGCGAAGTTGCGTGCCGACCTCGGCGCCGCCGACGTCCGCGATCTGGTGATCGTCTCGGGACCGGACATGGAATCAATTCTGCGCGGCGCCGAACATGCGGCCCGTGCGCTGCAGTCATTGGTGGATGAAAAAGTGATCGGCGGATTCGAGAGTCCCGCGGCCTACCTGCCGAGCATGGCGACTCAGGAGAGCCGGCGCGGCAGCTTGCCGAGTGCGGCGGATTTGCGCGCCAATCTCAAGCAGGCCGTTGAGGGACTGCCGTTGCGTGCCGATCGGTTGCAGCCTTTTCTCGAGGACGCCGAGGCGACGCGGCATGCGGCTTTGGTGACGCCGCGCGATTTGGCAGGCACTTCCTTGAGCGCCGGCTTCGATGCGCTAATTCTTCATCAGAGAGATCAGTGGAACGCGTTGCTGCCGTTGCGCAGCGCCGCGGCGGGCGGAGCAATTGACTTGAGCCGGGTCGTGGCCGCGCTCAAGGACAGCCAGGTGGACGAGGCGCGGGTACTCGACCTCAAGCAGGAATCCGACGCGCTGTACGACAATTACTTGGCGGAGGCCATCCATTTTTCATTGGCCGGTTTCCTGGCGTTGACGGTGCTGCTGCTGATCGCGCTGCGTTCGCCGCTGCGGGTGGCGCGCGTGCTGGCGCCGCTGGTGCTGGCCGTTCTTACCGTTGCCGCGGGGCTTGCCCTGGCAGGGGTGCATTTAAGCATTCTGCACCTGGTCGGGATGTTGCTGATCGTCGCCGTCGGGTCGAACTACGCGCTGTTCTTTGACCGGCAAGCGAACTCGGAGGAAGCCGGCGACGAGTCCCTCACGCTGGCGGCGTTGGTGATCGCCAATGCCAGCACCGTCATCGGCTTCGGGCTGCTATCGTTCTCTCAGGTTCCGGTGCTGGTCGCGCTGGGCACGACCGTGGCGCCCGGCACATTTCTCGCGCTGCTGTTCGCGGCAATCGGCGCATCGGCCGCCCGCAGCGCGCATGCGTAACATTTTCTGCGCCGCGACCGCGGGCGCGCGAGCGCCGACGCAGATGATATGGCTGCCCGGTGCCTACCACTCCGCGCAGGACTTCCTGAATGAAGGCTTCGTCCGCGCTGCTGCGCGGCGCTCTGCTCCCCTCGACCTGCGCTTTGTCGATCTGGAGATGCGGCATCTAGACGACCGGGATGCCTTTCAGCGGCTGCGATCCGAGATTGTCTTGCCGGCGCGCGATTCAGGCGCCGCAGTCTGGCTGGCGGGTATTTCGCTCGGCGGGTTGGTTGCACTCGACTACGCCTGTACGCATTTAGGCGAGCTCAACGGACTCTGCCTGTTCGCGCCCTACCTCGGAAACCGCATGCTGATGAAGGAAATCGCCGCCGGCGGCCTCGCCGACTGGGAACCGGGCGAACTTGCGGAGTCGGACGCGGAACGTCGAATATGGCGCTATATCAAAACGCGCAGGGACTCAGCGAAGTTGTTCTTAGGCTACGGGAAGGATGATCGATTTTCCGCGGCGCATGAGATGCTGGCCGCGGCGTTGCCGGCGGACCGGGTCGATGTCGTCGCCGGCGGTCACGAGTGGAGCACCTGGCTCAAGCTTTGGGAGAATTTTCTGGATTCGAATTTCCGATGAACCAACCGGAGAACGGCCCTTGGCGGCCCTCGCCCTTGTTGGTCGCCTCAGCGGCAGTGCACCTGGGCGCGCTGGCGGCGTTGATTGCGCGGCCGCGTGCGTGGCCGTGGAGCTTGAGCGCGCTGCTCGCCAATCACGTGGTACTGGCCGCGGCCGGACTTTGGCCGCGCAGCCAACTCTTGGGGCCGAATTGGACCCGCTTGCCGCAACCGGGCGGTGCGGTGCCGTGCGGTGTCGCGATCACCATCGATGATGGGCCTGATCCGGAGATCACACCGCGGGTGCTCGAGCTGCTCGAGGGTTACGCAGCCAGCGCCACTTTCTTTTGCATCGGCGAACGCGTGTTGCGCTACCCTGACCTTGCGCAAGAAATCGTGCGCCGCGGGCACGTTATTGAGAATCACAGTCAGCGCCACCGGCACAATTTTTCGCTGCTGGGTCCCGGCGCGATGAGTTCCGAAGTGTCGCAGGCGCAAGAGAGCATCTATCGCGTGACGGGAAGCCGCCCGCAATTTTTTCGCGCACCCGCGGGCCTGCGCAATCCCTTTCTCGATCCGGTGCTGGCTCGCCTGAAGCTGCGCCTCGCCAGTTGGACGCGCCGCGGCTTCGATACCGTGAGTGGCGATACCGATGCGGTGTTCCGGCGGTTGGCCAACCCGCTGCAAGCGGGCGATATATTGTTGCTGCATGATGGACACGCCGCGCGCACCGGCCGCGGGCAGGCGGTGATACTGGACGTGCTGCCGCGCCTGCTCGAGGCGCTGAAAGCGCGGGGACTGAAGTCCGTCACGTTACGCTCCGCGCTGCCATGAGGCCCATGCAACCCCTGCTGCTCGCGCAGTTCACGGCCACCAGTTGCATTGGCACGGGTGTGGCGCCCACGCTGGCCAGCCTGGTCGAGCAGCGCAGCGGCCTGCGGCGCTGCGACTTCGAAACCGTCAAAATCGATACCCATATCGGCGAGGTGCCGGGCGTCGATGCGCAGCAACTGCCTGCGACGCTGCGGATATTCGACTGCCGCAATAATCGCCTGGCTGAGCTTGCCCTGCGGCAAGATGGCTTCTTCGATGCCGTGGAGGCCGCGGCGGCGCGCTGGGGCCGGCGACGCATCGGTGTGTTTATCGGCACGAGCACCGCGGGCATCATGCAAACCGAATTGGCGTACCGCGCGCGCGACCCCGTCAGCGGCGCGCTGCCGGCGGCTTTCGAATACGGTACCACCCACAACTCATTCTCGGTGGCGGATTACGTTCGCCGGCGATGTCGCCTCGAGGGCCCGGCGACGGCCGTTTCCTCCGCGTGCGCATCGAGCGCCAAGGTGTTCGGCGCCGCGAGACGCATGATCGAAGCGGGTCTCATTGACGCGGCATTGGTCGGCGGAACCGATTCGCTGTGCCTCACTACCCTGTACGGATTCCATTCGCTGCAGCTGTCCTCCCCCGCACCCTGCCGGCCTTTTGATGTCGCACGCGACGGCATTTCCATCGGTGAGGCCGCCGCCTTTGCGCTTCTCGAGCGGGCATCCGGGCAGGTCGACGGCGATTCCATTCTGCTGCACGGCGTGGGCGAATCGAGCGATGCCTACCATATGTCGGCGCCGCACCCGGAAGGGTTGGGAGCCAAACGCGCCATGCAAGCGGCGCTGAATGCCGCGGCGCTGGATCCTTCAGATATCGATTACATCAATTTGCACGGCACCGGCACGCCGAGCAACGATCGCTCGGAAAGCCAGGCGGTAACCAGTATTTTTGGACCGACGACGCCTTGCAGCTCGACCAAAGGTGCGACCGGCCACACCTTGGGCGCCGCGGGCGCGCTCGAGGCGGTCATCAGCGCCCTCGCCCTCCGCAACGGATTGATGCCGGGCGGGATCCAGACCACCCGAATCGACCCGACTCTCACCGCGCACTACATTAAAGAGAATCGGCGCGCATCGGTGCGACGCGTACTCAGCAATTCCTTCGGCTTCGGCGGAACCAATTGCAGTTTGATTCTCGGCCGCGCCGGATGAAGTTATCCGGCTATATCAGCGGGATCGGCGTGTTGGGTCCCGGTTTGACGGATTGGCCGCAGGCTGCCGGCGTGCTGACGGGTCAGCAGCCTTACGTGGCCGCGGCCACGGTGTTGCCGATTCCTGCAATGTTGCCGGCCGCGGAACGCCGGCGCACCGGGAGAGTCGTGAAGGTGGCCTTGGCCGTGGCGTTGGAAGCGACCTCGAGAGCCGGTGCGAACCCCGCACACATGCCGAGCGTGTTTTCTTCCTCCGGAGGCGACGGTCACATCTGCCACGAAATCTGTCAGGCGCTGGCGCTCGCGGGGCGCGAAGTCTCACCGACACGCTTCTCGAATTCAGTGCACAACGTCGCGGCCGGCTACTGGAGCATCGCCACCGGATCGATGACGGAGTCGAATGTACTGTGCGCCTTCGACGCCAGCTTTGTGGCGGGATTGTTGGATGCGATGACGCAGATTGCGGTGGATCGGCAAACGGTGCTATTCGTCGCCTACGACACGGAATATCCGCCGCCGTTGCACGCCAAGCGCCCGATTCCCGACGCGCTCGGAATTGCCATGGTGCTGACACCCGAGCGAACCGCGAGCTCGCTGGCCGCGATTGAAGTTGCATTGACCGAAGAGCGCGCCGATACCATGGCGGATCCGGAACTCGAGGCATTGCGGGCCGCAATCCCCGCCGCGCGTTCCTTGCCGTTGATGCGGTTGCTCGCCGGGGGCATCGCCGGAAGGGTGGTACTCGACTATCTGGACGTGTCGCGCGCGGCCGTGCAAGTGCAACCATGCGCATGAACCGGGCGTGGATCGAGGCGCGTATACCCCATCAGGGCCGAATGTGCCTGCTCGACGAAGTGCTCGCCTGGGACGCTCGCCATATCCGCTGCAGCACCGGCACGCACCGCGCGCCCGACAATCCGCTGCGCTCGCATGATCGGCTGGGAATCGCGAGCGGTATAGAATATGCCGCGCAAGCGATGGCGCTGCACGGCGCGTTGCAAGGCGCGCTGACGAGTGCGGCGTTGGGCGCTAACACGCGCGCTGCGTCGCAGGTGGGTCTTCTCGCCAGTGTGCGCGACGTGCGGCTGCACGTGCTGAGGTTGGACGACATCGAAGCTGATCTACTGTGCGAGGTCACCCACCTGGCCGGAGATGATTTCACCGCATTGTATGAATTCGCTCTGCGCGATAAGGATAAAACCCTGCTCGTTGGCCGCGCCTCAGTGGTGCTGGATGCCGCCGGACGGTTAAACCTATGAATGAAATCACGACTCGTGCCTTGGTCACCGGCGGCAGCGGTGCTCTCGGCGCGGCCATTTGCCGGACCTTGGGCGCGCACGGCCACTTCGTCTACGTGCACGCTCACCGCGGCATCGCCGCCGCCGAATCGGTCGCCGCGGGGATCGTCAGCGCGGGCGGCCAGGCTCGCGCGCTGCAATTCGATCTCACCGATTCCGCCGCGGCTCGCGCCGCAATCGATCAGATTCTCGAGGAAGGACCGATCCAGGTGCTGGTCAACAACGCCGGCGTGCATGACGATGCGGTTTTTCCCGGCATGAGCCCGCAGCAATGGCATCGCGTCATCGACCTGACGGTGAATGGATTTTATAACGTGACTCAACCATTGATGCTGCCCATGATCCGCACGCGTTGGGGACGGGTCATCAGCGTTACCTCCGTCGCTGCGCTTCTCGGCAATCGAGGCCAGGTGAATTACGCCGCGGCGAAAGGCGCGGTGCATGCCGCCACCAAGGCGCTGAGTCTCGAAGTCGCGAGCCGCGGCATCACGGTCAACGCCGTTGCACCCGGCATCATCGCCGCGGGCATGGGCAAAGCGGCGTTCGATGAGACCGCCATCGACAGCCTGGTGCCGATGAAGCGCGCCGGATCAGCTGAAGAGGTCGCAAGCTTGGTGGGATATCTCGCTTCGCGCGAAGCCGGCTACATCACCGGGCAAATCATTTCGATCAACGGCGGAATGATTTAGTCGGTGCAGTGATATTGAGCGGGTGGTCCAGCGTTCGTCAGGCACGGTGAGCTTGACCGCAGAGCCTGAAACGCCTACGAGGATGGTAAGCTATCGGGACCCGGTCAAACTCACAGTGCCCCTAAGCATAGGCATCGAGCAGACCGCTCGCGCTGCGCGGCACCGACCGGGCCGCGTGGGCCGAGATGGGCGCATCGGCGCTGGCCGCGGGCGAACTTTCGTAGGCCTGCGATGGGGGCGAGCGCTCTTGAAATGAGCGCTGCGAGATATCGACGCTCACCGATGAGAATCCTTGCGAGCCCAACATTTCTCGCAGTTTCTCCGAACTCGACTCCAATGCATCGCGCGTTACCGCGCTATGGCTCGAAAACGAAACTTGCGCATGGCCGCCTTGCAGGGCGATGCGAACTTCAATGGGGCCGAGCGCCGGTGGATTGACCTGCAGTTTGGCGCTGGTCAGATTGCCGTCCATCATCAACGATACCCGATCGGCGACTCCTTGCCCGAATTGCGCCGTATCCACGCCGGCGGCGACTTTGAAGGTGGGCATCGGTACGCCGCTATCGGTGGATGTATTGGAGGTCAGGAGCTGCGCGGCCCCGACACTGCCGTCATTCGATGCGGCCGACACCGATGAATCGGGACTGTTGCCGTGCGAGCGCTTGTCGACTGCACCGGCACCGGCGGCTTCCGAGACTGCCTGCGCAACGGTGGCGGCCGTGGCGGCCGTGGCAGCAGTCGCCGCCGCCGCCACCATGGAAGCGGCCGATGCACGCGCGAATGCTGCCGCCGGCGCGTCAGCCGCAGGATCGCTGGAAGTCGCCGCGCCTTGCGCGACGCCGGTAGCGGGGATTGCTCCCTCATCGGATGAAGACGAATCCGGCGGCGGCGCGGCTGTGCCCTGCGCCATCGCGGCCGCCATGGCGGCTTGCGTCACGGCATCGGTGCCCGCCGCAGCCGGGTTGCTGCTCGAGGGCGAATCGTTCAGCACATTGGCATCGGCGGACGATGGCGCTGAATTGCCCGATGCATTCGTCTCGTGGTTCGTGGTGGTGTCGCCCGACTTGGCTGACGGAACGGTGGCCGAGGGTCCGGGTGCCGCCAGCGTCCGCATACTGGCGGCATGCGGCATGGTCATGCCGGAACCCGGTCCGGCCGGACCAGCTGCAGAGGACGGAGTCGTTGCATTGAGGCCTGCCGCCGAAGCCGCCGGCTGAGCCGCGAGGTCCGGTGCAACCGTTGCTGTCGCCGCGGCGGAAGCCGGCGCAGCCGTGGGCGCTAGCCCCGCGGGGGCTAGCGCCGCTGGGTCGGCTAACGGAGCCGCGGGATCAAGACTGTCCGCCGCCGTTGCCAGGCCGCCTGCACTGGCCGGCCCGGTCGATGCCGTCGATGCGGCAGCGATGCCGCCGGGCGCAGGTCCCTGCAAGCTGCCCGCTGCGGCCTTGGCGATGGCCGCGGCGTCTGCAGCCGGGGTCGCCGCGACGTCGGTTTTGGCCGGCGGCGGGGGTGTAAACGCGAGCGGCGGCTGATTGCCGGACGCCGGCAATGGGCTGCCGCTTGAAGCAGGGTCCGGCTGCTTATTGGACGCGCTCTTGCGCACCGGCTTGCCGCCGGCGTCGTTCAAGGCCGCGGCGAAATCCTGGCTGCCGGGGCGCGTGGTGGCCGATGCGGCCGCGGCCGGCGTGTCGGGCTGGACGGCGTCGCTGACGGGCTGTGCTTGAAATACCGGCGGAGCTGCATTCATACCGCCGGAATTTGCAAGCCACGTGCCAACCCCCAGGAGCCATGTCTGGGCAGGCCTTCCGGGGGTGAAGCGCCTATTTCAAGTACTTATCAAACCACGCGAGGGTGCGCTGCTCTGCGTCGGCAAGATGCGCCGGATCCCGCAGGCCATGGCCTTCGCCCGGGTAAATCATGATGGAGGTCGGCACATTCATCGCCTTCATCGCGTGCCAGAATTCCTGGGTTTGCGGCGCCGGGCATTCGATGTCGTGTTCGCCGACGTAGGCGAACGTGGGGGTTTTTACATTGTGCATGTAATTGATGGCCGACGAAGCGCCATACGCCGCCGGATCGTCGTACGCTGACTTGCCGAAGTAGGGAATCATCCAGGCATCGATGCCATTCTCGCCGTAGTACGACAGCCAGTCGCTGATACCGGCGGCCGCGACCGCGGCTTTGAATCGATCGGTTTGCGTGACGGCCCACATGCTCATGAAGCCGCCATAGCTTCCACCAGTTAGCCCTAGGCGCGCCGTGTCGATGGGCGCAACCTTGGCGGCCGCGTCGATGCCGGCCAAAATGTCGCGCAAATCACCATGGCCGAAATCGCGCACATTCGCCTGCGTAAAGCGCTCACCCTGGCCATAGCTGCCGCGCGGGTTCGGTCGAAACAACGCGTAGCCATGTTCCAGCAACGTAGTGGCAATCCCGGGACCGGGGAAACCCGGCGTCACCGCCGCCGCAGGACCGCCGTGAACCTGGGTGATCATGGGAATTTTACCGTCCGTATGCAGGGGCAGCAGCAACCAGCCCTGAATATCGAATCCGTCGTTCTTCCACCAAACGCTCTGCACCCGCGCAGGCAAACTCAAGCCCGCATTGAGGTTCGTCAAATTGCGCCAGCGGCCGATCATGCCGACTTCGATCTCCGGCGCCATCGTGAACGACTCGTGGGCGTCGGCGGTCAACCCTGACGGACACGCGGTCGATATTCCGCCGGCGCGATCGCCGAATGATTCTTCGCCGCTCCACAATATTCGCGCAGACGTTGGGATCAGGCCCAATCCCAAATCCGCAAATTGAGTCTTGTCGCCGGCGAGCAGCTCGGCCTGTAGATGTCCGTCGCAGCGCCAGGAAATTGCCGTGGCCGAAGCATGCATGTCGGGCGTCAAATTCGTCGCCGCGCCGCCCTCGATTTTAAGCACATAGACATCGCCGCCCGTTGAACCGAAGTCGCTCATGATGCCTGCGATAAAAGCGACCAAGGAGCCGTCGCGCGACACCTTCGGCATCGCGAGTTGTTGGCGGGCATCGGCCGGCGTGTAAATGACGCGAGCGCCGGTCCCGCTTTCCGGGAACGCATACAACTTCGCGGTCCACCAATTGTTGTCGCCATCGCCGGGGGCGGCAGTACCGATGAACCCCTTGCCGCCCGTGCGCCAGTCATACTCGTAGACGAACAGATCGGGCGGCGAGACCCAGTGCAGAGCACCCTGATCCAAAACCGCAATTCGCTGCTCCGGCGGCGCAGCGTCCAAATCGCCGGCGATCGCCGCACCCGCTTGAGTCGCGCCGACTTCTTTGGTGGCGTTTTGAATCGCCAGCATGGCCAGACGGCCATCCGGCAGATAGCGCAGGTGCCCGATGGTGCCGCTGAAATCCAACAGCTTGGCCAATCCGGTACCGTCGGCGCCGACCGCATACAGCGAACGCGCGTGACTGCCGGGCGTACGCAATGCAATGGCCAGGTGCTTGCCGTCGGGACTCCACGTCGGCGAATCCGGCCAACATTCCGGCACACGGCCGCAGGGCATCGGGACGGTGATGGCCGCGCCGCCGGCTACATGCCTGATCACCAGATCGCGCACCGTCGGCGCCCCGCCGCTCTTTGAAGAGTCGCCTTCAACCGAGGCGATCAGTTCGCCGTTCGGCGAAATCTCGACGTCGAGGTAGCGATGTACCAAGCGATCCGGCGCGGCCTGCGCGGCGCACCCCGCTCCCAAGCCGATGCACAGCACCCCGATTGCAGCTACCAACCTCATGTCTTTCCCCTTTGCCATTGATGCGGCTACGCGCCGCGATTGAATTTCAGCACCAGCGTCGCACAACCCAACAGACCGACGCCCTCGATCCGAGCCAGCAGCCGGTTCATGTTTCCGGTCACGCCGAATCTTGCGGTCGCATGCAGCGCGCGATGCGCGAGCCAGCCGTATCCTGTCAAAATACAGAACTCGGGCAGCATCGATGTCGCCGCAAGAATCAACATTTGCGGCACCACCGGAATTGCAGGGTCGATGAATTGCGGCAGCAGCGCCAAAAAAAACAACAGCGCTTTCGGATTGGCGAGCTGCAGAGTTAGGCCGCCGAGGTACACGCCGCGCAGCTCTTGCTCCTTCCCCTCAAGGTTCCCATCGAGCGCAACCGAGTGCATCGAATTGGCGGAGACCAGTGCCTTTACACCCAGGTAGATCAAGTAAGCCGCGCCGACCCATTTGGCGATGGTAAAAAAGCGCGCACTGGCGGCGATGATGGCGCCCAAGCTCGTGGCGGACAACGCGAAGTAAATGCCATTGGCGGTAAGAATGCCGGCTGCCGCCGGCAATGTGCGCCGCAGCGCGCCGCGTACGCCTTGCGATACCGTATAGAAGACGGCGGGACCCGGCGACAGCGACAGCGCGGTTTCCATCACCAAAAACAACAGCCAAGTCTTAAAGGTCATCTAGCGCGTCGCGCTCACTTTTGCGTCGCCTGCATTTTTCGGCAGCTGCATGCCGAGCTGATCGAAAAGAAAGGCGTAGTAATCGGCCTGCTGATTCACGCGAATCAACAGGGCGCTACCGATGCCGTGGCCTGCGTGCGCATTGATACTCAGCAAAATGGGCCTTCCGGAGCTGCTGGCGGCCTGCAGGCGCGCGATCATTTTTCGAGAGTGCGCGGGATTGACGCGTCCGTCGGTTTCGCCGGTCGCCATGAAAACGGCCGGATACGCCGTGGCGGGCTTCACGTGATGATAGGGAGAGTAGGCATACAGGGCTTTGAACTGCTCGGGATTTTGCACCGATCCAAATTCGGTCGTATTGAAAGAGCCATTGGGATCCAATTCCACCCGCAGCATGTCGTAAATGCCGACCAGCGACACGACCGCACGAAACAGATCCGGACGCTGCGTCATGACTGCGCCCATCAACAGGCCGCCGTTGCTGCCGCCGATGATGGCCAGATGCGCGCTGTCGGTGTATTTTTCAGCGATCAAATGCTCGGCGACCGCGAGAAAATCGTCGAATACATTTTGCTTATGGGTCAACGCGCCCTGTTGGTGCCAATCCTCGCCGTATTCGCCGCCGCCGCGCAGATTGGCGTCGACATAGACGCCGCCGCCGTCGAGCCATAGGCGGATGCGGGCGCCGAGAAATCCCGGTGTTTCGCTGATGCCGTAGCCGCCATAGCCGGTCAACAACAGCGGATTCGCACCGTTCAATGGCGTGCCCTTGCGGCGCACGATATTGATGGGAATCGCCGTCCCGTCTTTGGACTTCACGTACTCGCGCACCACTTCCGTATCCAAGAATTGCACCGGGCTGGATTGCGCCAGCCGCGTGTCGGCGGCTTGTGCGGCCTTCGGGTCGTAGCGGCGGAAGTAGGGCGGACGAAGATAGGTCTCCACTGAATAGAGCAGCGTGCCGTCACTCAGGGGCTCGACTTCATCGACCGCTGCGACATCGGGCAGCGGCAGGTTTCCCGCGGTCTTGCCGGCGTGATCATAAATGGACACGCGCGAGGGTCCGCCGACCAGTTCACGCAGGTACAGCGCGTTCGCGGTGACGATCAGCGGTTCTCCGCCGAATTCGCCGCTGCTCAACATGACGGCATCGCTTTCGGGAACGAGGATGACGGCGCGGCGGAGGTCCGTCACGCCGGGCGCGAGCTTGAGCAGTTTGCCGTGCGGCGCGCCCTGTCGGGAAACCAAGTACAGCGTGCCATCGGCGCCCGCGGCCGCCGCAACGACTTTGTCTTCGAAGCGGGTGATCCGTTGCGCCGCGCCGCGTGCATCGATCACGTAGTGCGCAAATTCGCCGCCATCGCCATTGGCGACCGATGCGATGACGAGCTGCGGATTGAAGTGCGCATCGAGCTTGATCTCGGCCACCTTGGGAAAATCCTTGCCGAGGACGTAGCTGTCATTGGCGGGATCGTCTCCCAACCGGTGATAGTAGATCTGCTGGAAGAAATGCCGTTCCGCCGGCGGGCGATCCGTCCCCGGGTAGCGCGTGTACCAAAACCCCTTGGCATCGGCGCGCCATGCCAGGCTTCCGCCCCCGGTGGGATATTGGACGCGCGGAATCGGGGGCCCGATTTGTTTGCCGGAAGCCACGTCAAACAGGTGCAGCGTGCCATCCTCGCTGCCGTTCTCCGACATGGACACAGCGAGCATTTTGCCGTCGGGCGACGGCTCGAACCAATCGATGGCCGTCGTGCCTTGGGCATTGATGAGATTCGGATCCACGATGACGCGAGCGAGCGCGGGATCCGCGGCATTGGTCAACAGCGCAATCATCGGTTGCTGCTTGGGCGGCTGCGAATAAAAGGCAAACACCGTGTCGCCGATGGCCCGCAAGCCGGCGTAAGAGCTGGAGGTTGCTGACAACTGGCTGAACAATTGTTTGAAGATCGGCGCGCGCAGCGGCAACGAATCCAGGTACCGTCGGGCGCGCAGATCTTCCGCCGCGCTCCATTCATGGACCTTCGGATCCGCGCTGTTTTCCAGCCAGCGATAGGGATCGGTGACCGCCACATGGTGGTAAACATCGGTTACCGGCGGTGGTTCGCCTGGCGCTGCTGCGCTTTCCGCCGCCTGCACAACGCCCGAGATGATGAAGCCGCTGAGAAAGGCGAGAATACCCGCTCGCGTCTTTCGAATTTTCATAGGGCGGCAATGATCTACCCTCGTTCCCATGATGGCAAGCCTGAGGCGCCGGTTAGATCGCGCCTGCTCGAGAACGGTAACGGACTCACCATGCATGTGCTCGAGGCGGGATTCGAAACCGAGAATCGACCTTGCGTTTTATTGCTGCATGGTTTCCCCGAGACGGCGTACAGCTGGCGCAAGGTGCTGCCGCTACTCGCCGCGGCTGGTTTTCATGCGGTCGCGCCCGACCAGCGCGGCTATGGACGCACCACAGGATGGGATGATCGCCATGACGGCGATCTCGCATCGTTTCATATGCTCAACTTGGTGCAGGACACCCTGGGCCTGGTGCACGCGCTTCAGCTGAACAGTGTCGCCGCGGTTATCGGGCATGACTTTGGCTCGCCCGTGGCCGCATGGTGCGCACTACTGCATCCTGAAGTGTTCCGCTCCGCTGCATTGCTGAGCGCTCCTTTCGGCGGACCGCCGCGGCCGGTGCCCGGCGCGCGTTCTGCGATGAGTGCCGTCGCGGAGTCGCTCGCGGCGCTGCATCCGCCGCGCAAGCACTATCAAGCGTATTTTTCGACGCGCGCGGCCGACGCCGAGATGCGCGAATGCCCGCAAGGCATTCACGCCTTTCTGCGCGCTTATTTTTACATCAAGAGCGCCGACTGGCAGCCGAACATGCCGCATCCACTGAAGTCCTGGGCCGCCGATGAGTTGGCCAAAATGCCCCGGTACTACATCATGGATATGGCCAAAAACATGGCCGAGACCGTCGCCGAGCACGCGCCGAGCGAGGCCGACGCAGCGCGGTGCGCTTGGCTGCGCGAGGATGAGCTTCGCGTTTATAGCGAGGAATTCGCCCGGACCTCGTTCCGCGGCGGCCTCAAGTGGTATCGCAATGCAATCGACGCGGACGGCGCCGCGAAATTGCAGGCGTACGCCGGCCGGCGCATTGATGTGCCGTGCTGTTTCATCGCCGGAAAAAGCGATTGGGGCACGTATCAAAGTCCGGGCGCATTGCAGGCGATGGAATCATCCGCCTGTAGCCAGTTTCGCGGCGCGCACCTGATCGAGGGCGCTGGACACTGGGTTCAGCAAGAACAGCCCGCCGCCGTCAGCGAACTGTTGATCAATTTTGTGGCTCGCGAGACTGAGGAGCCTGCCTGAGAATTGGAATGGCCGCGACCCGTCCTAGTTCTTGGCTATCCCCGCAAGAAAGCTGGCTACATGCTCGTTCAAGAATTTTCCATCCGCCGGCGATGCGCCGGCGCCGGCCGGGTGCCCCCAGAGAGAGGGGATGATCGCCAAGGTGCAATGGGGGATGAACGCGGCTTCATAGCGCGCATCGGTCACCGGAAAGTACAGGTCCGTAGCCGAGGGCATGTACAACACCGGAACTTTGATGGAGCGCAGCGCCGCCTCGACATCCTTGAATGGCGGGGTCTTGCCGACGTCATGGTATTCCCAGGTGCGCATGTGCAGAATCAAATTATTGGCGTCGGCCCCCGGAATGAAATTCGTGCGAAAGCGCTCCACTACTTCATCGAAGTTCTTGCCGAAGGAGTCATTGCTGCGCCACAGCTCCTGCCGCCACCACTCCTGCGAGAACAGCCAACCGGTCCACACCATTGAGAATGCCTGGATGCCCTTGGTCGGCTGGGTGCTGTAGTCGCCGCCGTCGAACACCGGGTCCGCGGTCAGGGCGGCAATTTGGCCCTCGAGCCTGACGATGCCGTGACCATAGGTCTTGGCCGTTCCCGAGGTCGCCACGATGCCATCCATATAGTCCGGATAGCTCACCGCCCATTGGAACGCCTGCTGCGCGCCCATGGAGAAGCCGATGACGGCGCGCAGGTGCTGCACGTGCAGTTGTTCAGTCAACATTCGGTGCACGGCCTCGACGTTGTCACGGATGCTCGTGATGGGGAATCGCGGTCCGTGAAACGGTTCCGGCGTATTGCTGGGCGAGGATGATCGGCCGTTGCCGAATAGCTCGCTCGTAACGAGAAACAATTTTTTTGGATCCAGTGCCTTGCCGGGCCCGATGAGCCAGCCGTAGCCGTGCATCTCCGCCATGTAGTGCGAGGGCAGCAGAATGGCGTTGTCGCCTTTCGCGTTCAACTTGCCGTAAGTGCCGTAGACGATGCGGGCTTCCGGAAGAACAGTGCCGCTTTCCGTCTTGAAATTCTTGATGATGAATTCGTGTTGGACCGGCTCGGCATCCGCCGCGGGTGCTTGCGCGTGCGCAAATTGCACCGAAAAGAAAACCAAACTCAACGCAATGAATCGCACGCTGTTCCCCTGCCCGGCCGTCGGATTGAATCCTAAGAGCATAATCGAATTCGCGGCGCCACTAGTCCATTCCTCCAAGATGCATCGTTGCAGCACGGGCTTTTTCGGGCTGGCGTTCGCGCCGTGTTTGATGTGCATGCGCGCCGGCGCCCGGACGTGGCGAGCGAGGGCCAAGTGCCACTAACCGATCCGACTAGATTTATGGATGCGGCACTGCACCGAATTTTGCGGCCGCAGCATAAAAAAAATAGTTTGCGCAGCCGGCGTTGGATTCATTGACGTTCAGGGTTTCCAGGAGTCTACTCCGGCTTGATAACAAAACCCACTGAAGGGTCCTTCACGGATGAACTGCGCTTCGCACACCCAAATCCTCGACCCGAATTCTTCAAGCGAAAGGCGACCACCGGTCGTACCACACTCATGAGTCCAAACAGGATTCCTCAAGGGAGCTGATTATGAGAAAAGATGAGCTAAATGAAAAATCCGCGGGCAGCAAAGAACAGTCCCAGCCCACTTCTAATCAAAATGCAGCGACTTCAACTACATCCAATCCCCTGAGCAGGCGCTCGTTCTTCGGTCGTGTCGGCGCCACCACGGCTGTGGCAGCCGCTGCTGGTGTCGGTTTGCCCTCGCTATTTCCAAATGGTAGAGCCACGGCGGGCGATGATGACGATCGGGATGGCGATGAAGATGACGGGTCATCGCGCAGAGGGCGGTCTTTTCAAATTCGACGCAGGGCGGCGATTGCCGAACGCAAAGTTCCGGTTCCACCTCAGATTGCGAACGGTGACGAGGCGCGGTATCCGAACTTCATTGGTAACTACTCCCAGGGTCTGCCCCACAACAACATCGGTGAGGTTGACCCGATCGCTTACAAAGCCCTGTTGAAAGCCGTACACAGCGGCAATCCGAGCGATTTCGCGAACATCCCTTTGGGTGGAAACACGAAGCTCTCAGGCCCGCAAGGAGGGCTGGCTTTTGATCTGGAAGGAACCGACTGTGCCCAACTCACCATTCCACCTTCGCCTAAGTTGGCGAGTGCGGAAAGAGCAGGAGAGATGATTGAAGACTACTGGATGGCGCTGGCTCGCGACGTTCCTTTCTCTCAATATGGTCAGGAACCGATCACCGCCGCGGCGATCGTCGAGCTCAATTCTCTGTCCCACTTCGCAGGGCCAAAAGTGAATGGGCGCGTCACCGCAGGCACGCTGTTTCGCGGAACTTACCCGGGTGATTTAGTCGGGCCGATCCTGTCGCAATTCTTCCTCATGCCGGTAACTTTTGGAACCTTGAGCGTCGCGCAGAAATTCAATGCCTACGTGCCGGGTGCGGACTACCTCACGAATTTCTCCTCGTGGTTGGCAGTGCAAAATGGGCAGGGACCTTTCCCCGCCAACATGATTTCCGGCACCAGTTACATCAAGAATGGGCGCGATTTGGGCGCTTGGGTCCACTCGGATATTCCTTTCCAGGCGTACCTTTTCGCAGCGCAGTGGCTGCTCACGCACGGAGCGCCCTTTAATCCCGGGAATCCCTACCTTTCCATAGCCAATCAGGCCGGCGTTCAAACCTTTGGCTCGCAACACATCCTGGATTTGCTGGGCGAAGTTACAAATCGGGCGCTGAAGGCGATGTGGTACCAGAAGTGGTTTGTGCACCGTACGTTGCGACCTATTGCCTATGGTGGTCTCGTGCACAACACCGTGACGGGAGCGGCGGATTACCCGGTGCATCGCGAGGTATTGAACTCCCAGGCGCTTGACCAAGTTTTCTCCAAGTATGGCTCTTACCTTCTCCCAGCTGCTTTTCCCGAAGGCAACCCGCAGCATCCCTCTTATGGCGAGGGTCACGGTGTGATCGCAGGTGCATGCGCCACCGCCCTGAAGGCGTTCTTCAACGATACCTTCGTGATACCGAATCCCGTCGTTGCTTCCGACGATGGTCAGTCCTTGATTCCATACGGAGGCGCCGATGCCGGGCAGATCACGGTCGGCGGGGAACTGAACAAGCTAGCTGACAATGTCGGCTTGGGCCGCGACATGGCCGGCGTTCACTGGCGCTCGGACTCGGCGCAAGCTCTACTGCTCGGTGAGGCGGTCACCATCAGTATTCTCCGGGATCAGCGCTCCACTTATAACGAGCCGTTCGACGGCTTTACTTTCACGAAGTTCGACGGCAGCACAGTTACCGTTTAGTGGAGCGACGGGCAGCCTGGACTTTTCGGGCTGCCCGTTCTTCAGCCGTGGGATCGGCTAGCGACGCAGCGTCGGGGCATTGTCGAGGCGGCTGAATACGCTTTGCATGGCCGCCACTCGCGCCAGATACGCGCGCGCCTGATGCTCGCCGCAGTGCTGGTCTTCGGCCAGTCTGAATCTTCGCCGCGCGAACTCATCGCCCGCGCCGGCGCCGCAGAGATGGATCAACGCGGCCAGCATCTGCTTTTGCAACAGCGATGCCGAGCTCATCCGGTGGCGCTCGAGAATGAGCGCGACGCTTCGATCCAGGTACGCCGAGGTCAGCTCAACCGCATCGCGGGGAATGACCCGCGCATACAAACTGTTGAACCAGCAAGAGTTCCAATCGTTCCAAGGGCCGTCCGCGACGACCACGTGATCGTGGATGCAATAGCGGCGCGCCTCCGCAAAATTCCCATCGGTGATCTGGTACATGCCGACGGCGCTCGAGGCCGGCCGGTAGACCTCGAAGGGTTGCGATGACCACGACCAGCGCCAGTAAGTGCGCGCCACGGGGTTGCCGGAACCTTCGACTTGGGCGATGGCCGCGAGGAAATCGGGCGTCATCACGTCGGTCGCGAATTTCTTGAAGATTGGCGCATACTCAGCCCAAGTTTCGGCGGGAGACTTGTAAAGAGTGCCACTGACGGGAAAGAACAACTCGGACGGCTTGCGCACGACCTGGTAGATCCAATTGATGCCGAGCCACAGAATCAGAACGATGAGCGCCGCCATGATGAACTTCGCAGGCCGGGGCGCCGGGCGCCACCAGCGCCTGACGCGACTCCACATCGCACGCGCGCGCCGCCACACTTTAACCGCGCCGCGCCAGCCTTTTTCCATGCGGCGGGCCCGGTTGCCCGTTCGACGAGCACTCTTAGTGGGCATGATCCGCCCGAGGTGATCCCATGTACTTGTTCATAGTTATCGCATTGATGCTGGTCCTGCCGCTGATTTCGATCGTAGCGCAAATCCTTTTGACCGATCACGGCGCGCTGCACGGCGCTGCGTACTTGGCCGTCGTCGCGAAGTGGTACGTATTTTGGGCGGTCGGCGCACGCTTGTCGCTCGCGGGACTACGCCAGATTGTTCAACCGCGCTATACCGCCGAAACGATTCTTGGTTTTAAGGGCGCCGAAGCGCTGTTCTTCGTGCGCGAGTTGGGGTTTGCGAACGTGGCCATGGGCAGCGTCGGACTCGCGAGTCTCCTGGCACCGTCCTGGGTAACACCGGCCGCGATGCTGGGAGCGATTTATTACGGCCTTGCCGGAATCAGCCATTGTTTTCACAAGGTCCGCAACAAGCTGCAGAACGTTGCTCTGGTGAGCGACCTGTTCGCCGCGCTGGTGCTGGCTATTTGCGGTTTTGCTTGACGGCGATGGTCACGCTTTCGGATTCCGGATCGAACAGGATTTTCGCTTCGCCCTTCTTGAGCTGGTTGATGACCCGCGCCACCTTGTCCTCGAGCGACAATTCTTTTTCGCCGTAGTCCGTACCTTCGCGCAGCACAAAGGATTCGATGACGGCGTTCAACAAGTCGGCCGGCAATTCGCCGTAGGGGACCTCGACCGGTTCGGGAGTGGCGTCGCTGGGCATCGCCCCTAAGGTATCACGGCGTCTTAGGCGTTCCCGGTGTCGGTCCGGGCCGCGAGCATCACGCGCATCGCCGCATCATCCCCTTCGCGCTGTTCGCGCCGATCCGCCGCGCTCTGCTCTTCCTTGCGAAAGCGATCGACCACCCGATTCAACGACTCGGCTTCGACGCGCTTCTCGCTCCATAGCGCGCGGCGCCGGTCAAACTCTTTGCGGGCGAGATCGAGTGATTTGTGGTGCTGATTCAAGGCTTCGCCGAGCCGCTCGAGGAAGGATCGATAGTTCTGCAGCTTGACCGCATCCATGGCGCCGTTGGACTGAGTCGAGTTGCGCACGTATTCATCGCGGTAGGCCTGAAGCTGTTCGAGCTGGCGCTCCAAGTCGGCCACTTTGCGCCCCGCATCGCCCATGAGGCGGCTTAAGTCCCGCGCCGAAGTCGAGGCGATTTCGTGGATGGGCTCGAATCGTTTGGACTTGATCATGGGCAGCTCACTATCGGCCCGTTGGCGTTACCGGTGCCGAGAACTGCGTCACGAGTTGTTTGAGATCCGCGTAACTGCGCTCGATTCCCACCGGTTCGTACATGTCCTGGCGCAGGAATTCAAGCATTTTGGGCCATTGCTCGACCGCCAGATCCACCCTGGCATCGGAACCGCGCCGATAGGCCCCGACCGTTATCAAATCGCGATTCTGCTGGTAAGTCGAATACACTTGCCTGAAGCGATTGGCCAGATCGAGCTGCTCGCGGGTGGCAATTTGGTGCATCGCACGACTGATGGAGGCCTCCACATCCACGGCGGGATACAGGCCGTTCTCGGCCAGGCGCCGCGACAGCACGATGTGCCCGTCCAAAATGGCGCGCGCCGCATCCGCGATCGGATCGTTCTGATCATCGCCTTCCACCAGCACGGTGTAGAACGCCGTGATCGAGCCGACGCCGCGATCGCTGTTGCCCGCTCGCTCGACCAGCTGCGGCAATCGGGCGAACACCGACGGCGGATAACCCTTGGTCGCGGGAGGCTCGCCGATGGCCAGCGCAATCTCGCGCTGCGCTTGCGCAAAACGCGTCAACGAATCGAGCAGCAACAAGACCTTCATGCCGCGGTCGCGAAAGTATTCGGCGATGGCCGTCGCCAGCCACGCGCCGTGCAGCCGCATGAGCGGCGGGTTGTCGGCCGGCGTAGCCACGACCACCGCGCGACGCATGCCGTCGGGACCCAGCGTGTTGCTGACGAAATCCTGAACCTCGCGGCCGCGCTCGCCGATCAATCCAACCACGGTGACATCCGCCTTGGTGTAGCGCGTCATCATGCCGAGCAGCACCGACTTGCCCACCCCGGAACCGGCGAACAAGCCGATGCGTTGTCCGCCGCCGACGGAGAGCAACGCGTTGATGGAACGCACACCGACATCGAGCGGATCGCGGATCGCGCGGCGCATGAGCGGATTGAGCGGCTCGCCGGTCAATGACACGCGATCCGTGCAGCGCAATTCGCCGAAACCATCGAGCGGCCGGCCTGCGCCGTCCAATACTCGTCCCAGCAATTCATCTCCCACCGGAACGGAAGACTCGCTGTGCGTGGGAATGACGCGCGCGCCGGGCATCAGGCCGCGGATGTCTCCGGTCGGCATGAGAAACAGCTTGTCGCCCGAGAAGCCGACGACCTCCGCTTCAATCTGTTTGCCCTCTGCGGTGTCGACCAGACAGCGCCCGCCCACCGCGGCCTCGCAGCCCACCGCCTCCAGCGTCATGCCGACCATGCGATTGAGCGTGCCTTCGACTACGAATTCGGCGGCGCTCGCCATTCGCTGGCGTGCTTGCACCAGGCCTTCCACCCATCGCTTGGAGCGCAGCGGCGCGCTGGTCGAGCTCAAGTCGTCCCGCCCCGCGGCGTTGTCGCATGGCGCTCGGTTCCCATCAACTCGCTCAAAATACTGCCGAGGCGCGTCTCCAAACGCGCATCGATGCGCGAGGTGTTGGTGGTGACCTGGCAGCCGCCGCGCGCCATGACCGGATCTTCGATGATGGTCCAGGCGCGCTCGTTTTCCGTGGGGGCCAGGTGCTGCTTGACCACCGCAGCATCCTCCGGATGCAAATGCACGCGTACATCGCGCGTGGCGACCGGCAACGCCGCGATTGCTTCGCGGATGATGCCGATGATCTGGGTCGGGTCGGTTTTCAGTTCACGGCGCACGATTTGCCGCGCCAACGCCATGGCTAGGGTGAGCAGCTCGCGCTCCACCTCGGCGTCGAGCGCGTCGAACGGTTTGGCCAGATCGTAAAACATGCCCGCGAGCCGATCGACTTGCGCTTTCACTTCGGCGCGCCCGGCGCTGCGTCCCTCTTCCAGTCCCTGCTCGAAGGCCTCTTTGTGTGCTTCGGCCTGCAGATCGGCAAGACCGCCCACGGTCGCCATTTTTTGCTGCGCAGGCGGGCTCTCCATGTCGGGGACCGTCCACAATGCCACAGTCGCACCGGTCTTTGAGTTCGCGTCAGACAAACTCGCCCGCCCCTTTGCCGCCGAGACTGATGGTGCCCTCTTCGGCCATGCGCTGCGCGATCACGATAATTTCCTTTTGTGCCGCCTCGACATCGGTCAGCTTCACCGGACCGCGTGCCTCCATATCGTCCTTGAGGATTTCCGCCGCCCGCTTCGACATGTTCTTCAATACTTTCTCTTGGACATCCGGCTCGGCGCCGCGTAAAGCCACCGCCAGGGTATCGGAGCCCACCTCGCGCAACAGCGCTTGAATGCCGCGATCGTCGACGTCCAGCAAGTTGTCGAAGACGAATAGCAGGTCCTTGATCTGCTGATGCATCTCGCCATCCGCTTTTTCGATCTTGCCCATCTCTTCGGAAAGCTTCTCGCGCTCCATGGCATTCAAGATGTTGGCGGCGCTGCGCGCGCCGCCGACGCGCCGCAGCGGCGCCGGCGCGGCGACATTGGCCTGTTTCTCGACCAGCTGATCCAGCTCCGTCAAGGCGGTTTGCGGCACTTCGTTCAGCGACGCAATGCGCATCAGCACTTCGGTGCGCAAATCCTCATTAAGCAGCGGCAGGATGGCGGCCGACTGTTCCGGCTCGAGATGCGCCAGGACGATGGCGGCGATCTGGGGATGCTCGCCGCTGATGATTTGCGCGACCGCCTTGGCTTCCATCCATTTCAAGGCCTCGATGCCCTGGCCGGTCTGGCCGTTCGATACCCGGTCGAGGAGCATGTCGGTTTTTTGCTTGCCGACGGCCTGGGTCAATACGCGCCGCACATATTCTTGCGATCCGCCCGCGATGTTCGCCTTGGCGTCCGCCATGCCGATGAACTTGTCCAACACCGAGCTCATTTGCTCGCGCGATACTTCCTTGAGCTCCGCCATCGCGATGCCCAGTTTCTGCACCTCGCGCGCGCTCAGCTGCTTGAGCACATTGGCGGCATCTTGCTCGCCCAAGCTCATCAGCAAAATCGCGGCGCGCTGCGTTCCGGCGAGTTCGTCGTTAGCCATCCGCTGAGACCCAGTCCTTCACGACTTGTGCTGCACGCCTGGGATCCTGCCCCACCAAGGTTCGCGCCGCCGCGATCTGCTGCTCAAAACTGGGCGCGAGCTTGATGGGCTTGCCCTGTCCCGAGAGGCTGAGCCGATCGCCGTCGAGGTCTTCGCCCGCGGCTGCGGATGATCCTCGCGGGGACTTGGTGAGTGATTTCATCAGCGGCCGCAATACCAGGAACGCCACCACCAGCACGAGCGCCGCGCCGACGATTTGTTTGGCGAGCGAAATCAACCAGGGTTGCTGCCAGAACGGCAGTCCCTCGACCGGCGGAAGCGCGACGTTGTTCTTGAAGGCCTGATTCAACACGTTGATCTGGTCGCCGCGATCATCCTTGAGCCCAATCGACTCCTTGATCAGCTGCGTGAAGCGCTTGATGTCGGTGTCGCTCATCGGCGCGGTCGTGACCTTGCCGTCGGCATCGACCTTCTGCCAATCGTCGAGCACCACGCCGACATTGAGACGCTTCAAGGTGCCCACCGGCTGCTTCACATACGATAGCGTGCGATCGACCTCGAAATTGCGCGTGCTGCGCTGAGCGCTCGAGGTCGGTCCGGTGTTCGCGGCGCTGGCAACGGCCGCCGTCGGCGGGCTCACGGGGTTTCCGGGCGTCGCAGCGCCCGGAATGGCCGGCGCACCGGAAGTGCCGGGCGGCTGGTTGCTCAACGCACCGGGGATGCCTTCGGCGCCGTCGCCGTTCTTGCGCATTTCATTGCTGGTTTGCTCGCTGCGCACGGCCGTCTTCTGCGGATCGTAGTTCTCGTGTGTTTCTTCGGTGACGGTGTAGTCCATGTCCGCCGTGACCGTGGCACGCACACGGCCGGGCCCCAGCATGGGCTCGAGCAGCTCGACGATGCGTTGTTGGAGGCTTTCCTCGAGCTTGCGGGTTTGCTCGAAATGCCGCGTATTGGCTGCCGTTTCCGCGTTCTCGTCCGGCGAGTTGAGCAGAGACCCGGCTTGATCGACCACCGTCACATCGTTCGCCGACAATTCGGGGACGCTCGAGGCCACGAGGTGCACGATGGCTGCAACCTGCCCGGGGTCGAGGCGCCGGCCAGGATACAGCTGCAGCATGACCGAGGCCGTGGCCTTGTGGGCGTCGCGCAAAAAGACGGAAGGTTTGGGCAGTGCCAGATGAACCCGCGCACTCTGCACGCCTTGTACCTTGATGATGGTGCGCGCCAATTCGGTTTCGAGCACGGATTGATAGCGGGCACTCTCCATCAAGGTGCTGTTGCCGAGCGCCGAATCCTTTTGGATCATCTCGATTCCCATCGAATCGCTCTGCGGCAGACCCTGGCTCGCCAGGCGAATGCGCGCTTCCTGAACCTTGGATTCCGGCACCGAGACCGCACCCGAGGGGTTGAGCTTGTATTCGATGCCCGCGGCCGTCAGCGCGTCCATCACCTGGCCGCTTTCACGCTCGGACAGCTGACCGTACAGCACGGTGTAGTTCTGCCCCTGCGACCACAGCACCAGCCAAATTGCCGCGGCAATCGCCGCCGCCACGCCGGCCAGCAAGCCGACCTGCTTGAGTCCGGGAATATCGGCCAGGCCGCGTGCTGGAGCTGGAACGGAAGTGGGAACGATGTCAGCCATGGATTAAACCTCGCGGTCCTTAGACCGACATATTCATTACTTGCGTATAGGCATCGACGAGCTTGTTGCGCACTTCAGTCATGGCCTTGAACGCAAGCGACGCCTTTTGAACTTCCAACATCACCTTGGTGAGATCGACGCTCTTGTCGCCGCTCTCGTACGCATCCGCCAGTGCGGTCGCCTGGTTCTGCATGCTGGCGATGTGGTCCACGGAGTTTTTCATCAGGTTCGCGAAATCCGAGGGCTGCGCGGCCGGCGCCGGGGCTTCGGAAATGCCCGAAGCGCGGGCCTGCAGCGCGCGCATTTCGGCCAAGACCTGGGAGATTTGCATGCTGCTCATGGTTACACCGTCATAAATTGCTGATGGAGCGGCACATTGACGCCCGCGGCTTTGAACTGCTGCAGCTTGTGGCGCAGCGTGCGCGGACTGATCCCGAGGCGTTCCGCGGTGAGCTTGCGATTGCCGCCGGTGACGCGCAGCGTCGCCAATATCAGCTCGCGCTCACGGTCCTTGAGGTCGCGGTCCAAGCCCATATCTTGTGCCGCGATGCTTCCGGCGGTTGACGGCTCGCCGGCCGTCGTCGCGTTTCCTGGCATCGTTGGATTGCCGGCGATCGACGGATTTCCCTCATGCGTAACGGCGGCCGCGCCGGTATCGAGGTCGGCGGCATCGATGCTGCCGCCCGCGGCGAGCCAGGCCGCCCGCTGCACGATGTTGTTCAATTCGCGCGCGTTTCCGGGCCAGTCGTGACTCAGCAATTTGCGTTCCGCATCCGGAGACAGGCTCAAAGCCGCTTGCCCGGGACGCGCGCACGCCTGCATTGCGCGGCGCGCCAGGGGCAGAATGTCGCCGCGGCGCTCGCGCAAGGCAGGCAGGCGCAGCGACATTACATTGAGTCGATAAAAAAGGTCGGCGCGGAAGCGCGCGGTGCGCACCTCCTCGGGCAGGTCGCGATTCGAGGTCGCGATCACGCGCACATCGAGTGCGATGGTTCGGGTGCTGCCGAGGCGTTCCACCTCACGCTCCTGCAGCACGCGCAGAATCTTGGCCTGCAGCCCCAAGTCCATTTCCGAGATTTCATCGAGCAGCAATGTGCCGCCCTGCGCCTGTTCGAATTTTCCGGCGTGCGAGGCGAGAGCGCCGGTGAAGGCCCCCTTCTCATGGCCGAACAGGCTGGCCTCGAGCATGTTCTCTGGGATCGCGGCGCAATTGATGGCCACGAACGGCTTGTCGGCGCGCTGCGAATTGTCGCGGATGAAGCGCGCGTACACTTCCTTGCCGGTGCCGCTCTCGCCGGTGATGAGGACGGTGGCGTCGTTCTCGGCAATTTTGCGGGCAAGACCGACCAGCCGCTTCGACTCGGGATCGACGGCGATCAATTCGTTGGGAGTGACGCGTGCGGCCAGTTGGCGCCGCGCCATGGCGATCAGGGCCTGGGCGTCGAAGGGCTTGACGATGTAGTCCGTCGCGCCGTCGCGCATGGCGGCGACCGCTTGGCTCACCGTGCCATAGGCGGTCATCAGCACCACCGGCAGATACGGCCGCATCCGCTTGATCGACGACAACAGCTCGTAACCGTTGGCACCCGGCATGTGCACATCGGAAATGACCAGGCCGATGTCCTCGCTCGACAGCAGAGTCAGTGCCGCCTGCGCATCCGCGGCCTCGAGCGCAGCGAGACCCGCCGCGCGCAGGGTATCGAGCAATGCCTCGCGCAGCGCGGCATCGTCCTCGACCACCAGTACCGCATCGCTCAGTTTGCTCATGAATTGTCCTCTGGAAGTTCGATGACGAACGTGGCGCCGCAGGTTGAGTCAGCGAGATGGACGCTGCCGCCGTGCGCCTCGACCACGGATTTGACGATGGAGAGCCCAATGCCGTTGCCGCGCGCCCGCGTGGTGAAAAAAGGTTCGAAAATGCGTTCCCGGATCTGCGGCGGCACACCGGGACCGTTGTCGCTCACGGCGATCTGCGCGCGCCCCGCCGCCGTGCGCCGCGCCAGGAGTTCCAAATTCAGCGGCCCGGTCGCGGCTTGCAACGCGTTGGTGGCAAGATTCAACAGCGCCGACACCAGCGACGGCGCATTGGCGCGCACCATCAGGTCCGGCGCCTGAGTACGGATGGTCAAGCGGATGCCATCGCGCAATGCCGGGCGCAGCCATTGCGCCACCTGTTCCAGCAGCGCACTCACGCTGACCACTTCGCGCGCGGCGCCGCCATGCGCGAAGGCGAGCATGTCATTCACGAGCTTGTCGAGCTGTTTGAGGCTGCCGACGGTCTTTTCCGCGCAGCGGGTCAGATCCGCCGGATTGCGGCCCGACAACGTCATTTGCGAGGCGTAGAGCAACGCGGCGGCCAGCGGCGTGCGGATCTGATGCGCCAGTCCCGCCGCCAATTCGCCCAAGGTGAGCAAGCGTTGCTGACGCGCCAGCAGCACCTGCATGAGGTGCGACTCGGTCACATCGGTGAGCAGCACCACTTCGCCGCCATTGTCGAGCTCGCGGCGCGACACATTGACGAATCGGCCGCTGCGCAGCTCCGTGTGCTCGCCGACCCAAGCGGAATTGACGGTCGCGCGCGCGCGCACCGCGGAGAAGAGCTGCCCGAGCAGCGGCTCGCCCAATAGTTCAAGGGCCGCCGGATTGAATTCCTGGATCTCGCCGCAACCGTTGAGCACCAGCACGCCGCCCGGCAGTCCCTTGATCAAGGCCGACAAGCGCGCCGCAAGATGCTCCTTGCCGGCGTGCGCCTCCGACAGATCGGCGCGCAGCTGGGCCACCTCGCCGCGCAAGGATTCGAAGGCGCCCGACAATTGGTCGGAAACCGACCCGAAGGCCAGGAACGCCGCCTGAAGTTCGGAGCGACGGTTTTCGATCAGCTCGAGTTTTGTGGCTGCCATGCCTGAAGGAGAAAGCAACTTCTGTGCCTCGGCAGTATTTGCTCTGCCTATCAACTAGTTACGAAGTTATCGGCACCGCTTCAGGAGGCGGCGTCAATAATTTGTCAGGCGCTGAGACGGTATTTGCGCAGCTTCTCGACCAGCGTGGTGCGCCGGATGCGCAGCAGCCGCGCCGCGCCGGCAACGGTGCCGTCGGCTTCCTCGAGTGCCTTGCGGATGAGGCCGATTTCAATCGCCGACATATGGTCTTTCAGATCGATGCCGCCGCGCGGCAGATCGGTATCCATCATTTCGTATACAACCGCGTCGGATTCGCGCTCCTGCACGGCGTCGCGCTCCTGAACGGATTCCCGATCCTGCACATCTGTTTCCGGCTCCTGGGCCTGCGCGACGGCCGTGATCGGCTCGGATCGTGCGTCGATGCGCACCTCACTGCCCAGCCAGCCGACACCGGCGACGTTGCGATAGCGGTCCGGTAAATCAGCGGCGCTAATCGTCTGGGCAGGAAACAGGATCGCCAGCCGTTCCAGCAGGTTGGCCAGCTCGCGCACATTGCCGGGCCAGCGATTGCGGGCAAGGCAGTTCATGGCGCTCTGGTCGAACTGGATTGCTCGTCCGGCGCTGTGACTCTGCCTCTGCACCAGATGCTCGATCAACACCGGCAAATCATCGAGCCGCTCGCGCAACGGCGGCATCTGCAGCGGGAATACATTCAGCCGGTAGTACAGATCCTCGCGGAAGCGGCCTGCGATGATGGCCGCATCCAGGTCGCGATGGGTCGCGGCGATGATGCGCACATTGCAGCGAATGGTCTTATTGCTGCCAACCCGTTCGAAGCTGCGCTCCTGCAGAACCCGCAGCAATTTCACTTGCATTTGCAGCGACATGTCGCCGATTTCGTCGAGGAACAGCGTGCCGCCCTCGGCAAACTCGAAGCGGCCGAGCCGCGTCGACAGTGCGCCCGTGAACGCGCCTTTTTCATGGCCGAACAGTTCGCTTTCCAAGAGGTCGGCGGGTATGGCGCCGCAGTTCACCGGCACGAACGGATGCGCTGCGCGGCCGGACAACTCGTGAATGTGGCGCGCCACCATTTCCTTGCCGGTGCCGGATTCCCCCAGGATCAATACATTGGTGTCGAACGGCGCGACCTGTTCGATCAAGCGGTGGACGGCGCGCATTGCCTTCGAGGCGCCGCTCGGTCGGAATCGATGGCTACCCGGTTGCGTCGGGTGGCCGCTGCGCACGTTCTGCGCCTGATTCAGCACCGCGGACAGTCGCCGCTGCTTGACGGGCGTCTCCAGGTGAAACCAAGCTACATCGGTGCTGGTTTCAGCAATCTTGGGGAGCCCGTCGGCGCTGATGCAAATGATGGGAAGCGGTTGACGCAGCGCACGAATCTGCGTGACGAGCTCTGCGCCCAGCGCGGTGACGGTCTCGCGTCGCGCGATCACGGCCACACAATCTGACGTGTTGCAGTGCGCGGACGACCGCAGCTCGGCCAGATCGCGGATCCGAACCGATTCCAAGTCCAAAAAATGCAACAGAGCCTGGAGCGCGCTGGCCTCCAAATCTGAGGGCTCGATCACAATAACTTTTGCTTCAACCACGACTGGGACTCCTTCCCATTAATCAAAGTGTGACGGAGCGCACAAATCTCGGGTTCCGTCTTAAGCTTTTCGTCTAACCCTTTGACATAGCTCAATCAATTTCGAGCACGGGGACATACTAACTGATGAACTTGAGAGAAAAGCAGTTGGCAAACCCCCGCAAAGGTAGTAGGGACTTCCCGCAAGAGACCCTGCGGTGTTTGTACCGTCGAGGTAGTAGGGGCTTCTACGTGCCGGCGTGTTTTGCGCCGGCCACCAAGCGTCGATGGTGGCGGAAGATCAGCTTCTCCAGCATGTCGACGACGGCGTCGCTCAGTCCTACAAAGCGAAACCGCGTGGCGGACGCGCCATCGACGTTGCCCATGCCGGCGACGATGCTCGGAATCTTGAGCGGCTGCGGCAAGGCCGAGTTGATGTAGACCGACAGCAAACCGGGGGCCTCGGTTCGAGCACTATGCTCGCCGAACCATTCCAACGCGCGCGAGGACATGCGCACTCGCGTAGGCTGGGGCAATCCGCTGCTGCGCAGCGCTAGTTCGGCGGTTAGGCGCAAGAGAATATTGACCTTGTACTCGAGGCGCTGCAGTTCGTGCAGCAGCGCGGGTGATTCGTCCTTGAGTGCCTCGTGCACCCGCACTTCGTCCAGGGACGATTCGGCGCCGAGCAACTGGTGGTTATCCGCATTGAGCCGCGCAAGCTGCGCACCCTCGGCGAGAATCCCCGGCGTCCAGACGACCGGCAGTGATTCTTCGAAGATCAAACCATCGCCCAGAAATGATTCCGGCATGGCTCCCCTAGCCTTTTGAATGAAGCCTCAGCGCCGCGGCCGATTGTCGGCATAGGCTGCAACCGCCCGCCGGCCCACGGCCGCCATGTCGAGATCGCGGCCCTTGCTGCGCCGTTGATGCTCCACCAGTCCGATCGCACGGTCGTTGATGGCGTTAATTTGCGAAAGCAACGCCTGGTCCGCCGCAGAGATCTGCTTGGTGCCGTTGCGAAACGACTTTAGCAGTTCCATTCGCTCACGGTCGAGCGACGCCAAGGATTGCAGGTCACCTTTCTCGGCGGCGCCCAGCATGTCGTTCGAAAGCGCCAGGGCGCGCGCCAAGCCAGGGTTGATTCTGCCGCCGCTCATGGCTCGACGATCTGGTCCCAGCCGGTTTTCACCTTCTGGATCAAGGCGGCGACTTCCGCGACGATGCGCAAATCATTGGTGACATTGGCCTGGGTGAGCCGCGCCAGCATGTACACGTACAGGGCACGCAGATTCTCCGCGATCTTTTGTCCGCGCTCCATATCGAGGGTGTTGTTGAGCTGATCGATCAGCCGGATCGCCTTGCCCATCGCATTGCCCTTGGCGATCACGTCATTGAGCGGCAGATTGTTCTGGATGCGGCCCATGCAGCCCTGCGCCGTCGCAAGATGCGCCAGAATTTGTTCAAACATGATTTGCACCAGCCTCGCGGGGCTGGCCTCGGCGACCAACCCGTGGCTGCGGACCGAGCGGTACTGGGCCGCCCCTCGTTGCGAGTACATGGCTAGCCGCTAGTGCCCAAGTTGCCGCTGCCCAAGCTGGTGTTGGTCTGCGAGGTGCCGGATGCCGCGTTGGCACTGGGATTGAACTCGGCGTTCAAATAGGTCTGCGTTTGTTTCAAGAGCGCGACCGCCGTGTCCATCGCGTTGTACTCGGTCGTAAGTCTCGCGGAGTAAGCCGCCATTTGCGCCGCAAGCGCGGTCTGCTGCGTCGAGACATTGGTCAGGCTGGTCTGCAAACCCTGGTTGATGGTGTCGAGCAGGCCGCCGGGCTGGGTGTAGTTGTTGACGAGATTGTTAATCTGCGTGGCGATGCCGTTCGTGCCGCCGAGCAAATTGCCGACCGATGTAAGGCTGGCGCTCAAAGCGTTTCCGAGCGTGGTGTCATTGCTCGAATAGGTACCATCCGTGCCCGCGGTAATACCGATGTCGGTCAGCGACTTGATGCCGCCGCCGGCGTTGGTGAACTGGCCCAGAATGTTCTGCAATTGATTTTGAAACGCCTCGAGCGTGGCGTTGCCATTTAACGGACCCGCTTGTTGCGTGGAGGGGTCGTAGCTGGTCAAAGTTTGAATGCTGCTCAAAACACCGTTCAATGCGGTAACGAAATTGTCGATGGCCTTCTGCGCCGAGGAGGTGTCGGGGCTGATCGTCAGTGTCGTGGACACGCCCGGGGCCGAGGCCTGCTGCAAATCGAGCGTCACGCCGCTGACGGCATTGGCGACCACATTGCTGCCGCTGCTGGCCGCGAAGCCGTTGATCGTGTAATTGGCGTCTTGCGCGGGCACCGTTGTCAGCGCCAGCGATGCCAGACCGCCGTCGCCGCCGGACGGGGTAACCGTGATCTGATTGGCCGCTCCGGTGCTGGTTCCGGTCAGCACCAGGCGTGAGCCGCCGGTGGTCGCTATCACGCTGGCGCTCACACCCGCATTTGGCGCCGAGTTGATGGCGGCCGCGATGCCGGCCAGCGTGTTGTTGGTCGAATCGATATTAATCTGGGTCGAAGAACTGCCGACCGAGATGGTCAGCGTGCCCGTGCCCACCGCGGCGCTGCTCGACAGGGCGGCCGAAGTTGCCGTCGCAGCCGTCGCCAGATTGTTCACCTGCAATGTGTAGGTGCCGGCCACCGCATCCGAAGTCGTGGTGGCTGTCGCAATATTCTTATCGGCGACGCTCGCGGAAAATGCTGCCAGCTGGCTCGGGTCCTGCAATGCGGGCAGTGCCGCCTGCAAGGTATCGAGCGCGGCGGTAAAGGTTCCGTACCCTGAGACCTCAGCGTCGAGCGTGTTTTGCTGATTCGTCAGCTGAGTGGTCTGTGCCGCGCCGTACGCCGTGGTCAACGAAGACACGATGGCACTGATATCCAGCCCGGAGCCGATACCCGTAGAGGTAATCAAGGCGCTGCTGCTGGTTGGGGCGCTGGTCGGGGTGCTGCTCGAGGAGCTGGGAGGAATGACTGAACTCATAAGAATTTACGTCCGCGCGTTACGTTGCCCAATTTATCGGCAACATCCGCTGAGACTTAAGCAAGCGGCGTACCAAGAACGGTCAAGAACCGAAGGCTTAGGCGCGCTTATCGACTACCACGCCTGAAATCCCGACGCTGCGCGCCAAGGCCGCGAACTCGCTGGCGGGAAATTCGGCTAGAACTTCGCCGTTGGCGGGATTGACCTGCTGAATGAGCTTGTCGTCCGAATCCGGCGCGACGCGAAACTGGTCGGGTTTACCGGAATTGTTGAGATACTTGTTGAGCAACTGAACCTGCGCTTGCAGGTCGGGGGCGGCCGGGGCCGCCGCGGGCCTGCCGCTGGGCGGCAAAACATTGCCGCTCTTTTGAACTACAACCGTTGTAGGCGCCTGACTTCCGTGCACGAGGCTCACCGCCGGTATCTTTACCGGCTGTCCGTCGCTAGCCATGGTTACACCTATTACTTAACGCACTTCCTCTATCGTTCGTTTCGAGCTCCGTTCGAAGACCACGGCCCGACCGCTATCGGTCGAGCCGTGGGATTTTTTCGACTATCCAACTATCGGCTGTTATTGCAACAGCTTGAGGATCAGCTGGGGCTGCTGGTTGGCTTGCGCCAACACAGAGATACCGGCCTGTTCCAACACCTGAGCCTGGGTCAAATTCGCCGTTTCCGCGGCAAAGTCGGCATCCTGAATGGTGCTGCGCGACTGAGTCAGGTTCTGTGCAGTGGACTGCAAGTTACCGACCGCGGCCGTGAAGCGATTCTGGATGGCGCCGAGCTGGCTCTGGAAACCCGAGACCGTCTGCAAGGCCGAGTCGACCGCTTGGATGGTCGCATTGGCACCGGCCACGGTGAGCACGTTGTTCCCGGCCAGCGTGCCCGAGGCGGTAATCGTCTGGGCGGAAGCGTATCCAACAGTGGCAAGATCGGCGCCGCTGATCTGGACGTTCTGACCGGCAGACAGGGTAAGCTGACCTTGGAACGTGGTTGCTGCAAAGGTCGTCGCCGCCGTCTCAGTCGTCGCGGTGGTTCCCGTGACTACAGCAGCCGTCGCCGGATCGTAGGCCTGAATGCTGGTGATGCCACCCGCATTGGCGCCGGCACCAGTGCCGGCCGCAGCCGTGAAGGTCTGCGCAAGCTGAATGTTGCTGCCGTCAGCCGCCGTCAACAGAATGGTGCCCGCCGTGGGGCCTGCAGAGGCCGAGACGCCGCCATCCTGAGTGGAGAAGCTGTTGATCGCAGTGATGATGTCGCTGTTACTGGGAGAAACCGTGGTGTTCAACACACTCACGCCGTTGACCGACAACTGATACGCACCGCTTGCTGCGCCAACGCCAGTGCCCGCGGCACCCACCGTGATCGCGCCGACCGTCACCAACTGGTTATTGGTCGCGGTGGCAGTCAATCCAGAAGCGCCGGCGCCATTGATGGCTGCCGCCTTCGCATACGCAGAGGTCGCGTCCTGATACGCGACGCCGCCCGAGGTTTTCGCCGTGCTGGCGTACTGCGAACTGGCAGCGACCGTGACGGCCGGAGCAATTCCAACTGCCAGCTGCAGCGCGCCCGTGGTCGCCAGATTGCTGACTTCAGTGGTGTTTGAAGCCACCGCGCCGATCTGGTTGGCGCCGACGCCCTGCGTCAGGTTGACCGAGATGGTGTTGCCGACGTTCGCGCCTACCTGGTAGGTGGTCACGCCGCTGCTGCCGTTCAACACGCTCAAGCCGTTGAACGAGGTCTGCTGCGCGATCTGCGAGATTTCCGAAATCTGCTGCTGCACCTGGGCGTCCAGCGCCTGACGATCCGAAGCGCTGTTCGAACCGTTGGCCGCCTCGACCGCCAGGGTACGAATGCTCTGCAGATTGTTCACGATGGTATTCAACGCGCCGCCCGCGGTCTGCGTTTCCGACACGGCATCGTTCGCATTGTTCACGGCCTGATTGGTGCCGTTGATCTGCGTGGTGAATTGTTGACTGATCGCAAGACCCGCGGCGTCGTCGGCGGCGCTGTTGATGCGCAGACCCGATGACAGGCGCTCCAAGGACTGCGACAACTGCGCCTGCGAACCCGTCAGATTGTTCTGCGCGTTCAGCGAAGCGATATTGGTATTTAGAACTAGTGACATTGATGACTCCTGAAAGTTTAACCACCGGCCCCTCTTAGGCCACTTGTGTTCACTTCACCCACTTGGGCGGACCGGTGACACATGGAGTGTTTATCGGACCGACCGTCGGGTTCTTGAGGGGGCGGCTTGGTTTCCGGAGAGGGTTTTGCTTGAGCCAAGTCGCAGATTTCGCCACTTGGAATTTGACAGTGCGAAAAGCCCGAAAACATGGCGGGATCGCCGCTGACGCCCCTCTTATCGGCCGCCCAACCCCAAATCGGAGGGTCTTTTTGGCACTCCGATTTGGCGGCCTTTTTAGAGCCTTTTTTAGAGTACAATCCCCGCCCGTCCCGCCACCGTCGAATTAGCGTGAAATCCGTCAAACGCAAAAGCCCCAAGGTGGGCTTTGTCAGCCTTGGCTGCCCTAAAGCACTGGTCGATTCCGAGCGCATCCTGACCCGCCTGCGCGCCGAAGGCTATGAAGTGGCGCCGAGCTATGCCGCCGCGGATTTGGTCGTCGTTAACACTTGCGGTTTTATCGATTCCGCGGTGGACGAGTCGCTGGAGGCGATCGGCGAGGCCTTGGCCGAGAACGGCAAGGTGATCGTCACGGGATGCCTTGGCGCCCAGCCGCAAAAGATCCTCGATCGGCATCCGCAGGTGCTCAAAATCACCGGCCCGCAGCGCTACGAAGAGGTCGTCGCGGCGGTGCACCAATATTTGCCGCCGAAGCACGAGCCCTTCGTCGATCTGGTCCCGGAGCAGGGCATCAAGCTGACTCCGCGCCACTATGCCTATCTAAAGATCTCCGAGGGCTGCAACCACCGCTGCAGCTTCTGCATCATCCCTTCGATGCGCGGCGATCTGGTGAGCCGGCCCATCGGCGAGGTGCTGCGCGAAGCCGAACAGCTGGCGCGCGCCGGCGTTAAAGAAATCCTGGTGATTTCCCAGGATACGAGCGCCTACGGCGTCGATCTGAAATACGCCGCGCAACCGTGGCGTAACCTGGAACGCCGCGCCCGTTTCTACGACCTGGCCGAAGCGCTAGGTGAATTGGGTGTGTGGATTCGCCTGCATTACGTTTACCCCTACCCCCATGTCGATAAGGTGATCGAGCTGATGGCTGAGGGCAAGGTGCTGCCCTATCTGGATATCCCTTTCCAACACGCCAGCGCTCGCATCCTGAAATTGATGAAGCGTCCGGCCGCGGCGGAGAACACCCTGGCGCGCATCGCCGCTTGGCGCGGCGTGGTTCCTGATATCACGATCCGCAGCACTTTTATCGTGGGATTTCCCGGAGAAACCGCCGCGGACTTCGAAGAGCTGCTTGCCTGGCTGCGTGTGGCGCAGCTCGATCGCGTCGGTTGCTTCGAGTATTCGCCGGTCGAGGGCGCGGCAGCCAACGCGCTCAAAGAAATCGCGGTGCCGCCCGAATTGAAGGCCGAGCGCCGCGCCCGCTTTATGGAACTCGCCGCCGAGATCAGCGCCCAACGGCTTGAGCAAAAGATCGGTCGTAGGATGCCGGTGCTGATCGATCGCATCGATCGCGACGAGGACGTTGCCATCGCACGCTCCTCGAGCGATGCGCCGGAAATCGACGGAACCGTTCGCATTGCGGGCGCCGGCGCTGCTCCGGGCATCCTCACGGTGGGATCGATGGTCGACGTGCAGATCACCGCCGCGGGCGACTATGATCTTGAAGCCCGGTTGTCCGACCCAATTCATTAATGTAACAGCCTCTTTTAATGCCACCCTTTCGGAGACTCCCGTGGAAATTTCTGCAGACAAAGTCGTTCTGATTCACTACACGCTCAAGGATGACGCCGGAGCCGTGATCGATAGTTCCGCCGGCGGGGAACCGCTTGCCTATATTCAGGGGCACGGCAACTTGGTGTCAGGCCTCGAGAAGGCGCTGGAGGGTAAGCCGGATGGCAGCCAGGTCGCGGTCTCCGTGAGTCCCGAAGAAGGCTACGGCAAGCACGAGGCCGGCTTGATCCAACGCGTGCCGAAGCGCACCTTGCAGGGCTCCGGCGAAGTCAAGAAAGGCATGCAATTTCAGGCCCGCACCCCGGAAGGGATGCGTCTCTTTACCGTGACCGGCGTGATGGGCGACATGGTGACGCTCGACGGTAATCATCCGCTCGCCGACAAGACCTTACATTTCGACGTGCAGGTCGTCGGTGTACGCGAGGCCACGACAGAAGAGTTGGAGCACGGTCATGTGCACGGCGCCGGCGGCCACCACCACTAGGCCACTCGAAACTCGTCCTCCAGCATTGTGAGTTTGAGCGTCCCACCGTGAACGGCCGGGCGGCTCAAATTCACAGTGCTAGAGGAATTTGAACAGCGTCAAACCCTGCGTCATCGTGAACGCCTGCAACGCCGCGCTCAGTGTAGTGTTTTGCTGATCGAGCGTGGTGATCGCGCTGGCATAATCCAGCCCCTGCAGGTTGGTGATCGATTGCTGCAATTGAGTCTGTTGACTGGTCGCAACCGACTGCTGCGTGGTAATGGAATTCAGGCGCCCCCCGATCGTCGCGCGCACATCCGAGGTCTGGTTCAGCGCCTGATCGATGTTATTGATCGAGCTGTTGATCGAATTGCTGAGTGCCGCTGACGAACCCGGCGAGGAAATGCCGGTCTGCAGTGCGTTGACCAAGTTTTGCACCGTGGTGAACAAGCTCTGGTTGGTGCTCGGGGCCAGGGTGAAGGAGTCGCCCGTGGCCGGCTGCCCGCTCAAGGTCACTTGCACGCCGTTGAAGGCAATCGTGCCGCCGTCGGTGTACGTACCGGTCGCTACGACGGTCGCGCCCTCCTTGACCGTGTAAGCGCCGCCCGCTGCAAAGCTGATCGCGTAGGTACCGCCGTCATAGGCGGCCGGGTTCGACACCGTGGTCGCACCCACCACGCCGGATCCGGTGTTGCCGGCCGCGGGGGCCACCGTGAACGTGCCATTCCCCGTTTTGATTTGATTGAACACCGTGTCGCCGTTGTCGCCGTCCGCCACGGTCTGGCCGGCCGCGATCTGTACCTGCCGCTGTCCCTGATCGCCGTTATACGTCGCGCCGGTGGCGCTCAGCGTGAAGGGCTGGGTCTGCGCGTCGAAGCCGCCGAAAATATATTCGCCATTGCCGTTGGTGGTATTGGCCAGCGACAGCAGGCTGTTCTGAATCTGCACCGCCTGGGTCGCGATGGCGCTCAAGTTCGAATTCGTCAGAATCCCACTGTTGGCCTCGAGCGCCAGGTCGCGCAGCGCCTGCAGCTGACTCTGCACCTGCGACAGCGCATTGTCCTCGGTGTTCAGATTCGTCTGCGCGCTGGTCGCGTTGGTGCCGTATTGTTGGCTCTGCGCCAGAGCCTGCTGGTAATTGTTCACGCTGCCCGCGGCCGTCGGATTCTGCGAGGCGGTGGTAAAACTCAAGCCGCTCGACATCTGATTCTGCGTCTGGTTGATGCCGGATTCCAGTGAGCCAATCGCCGTCAGAAACTGCGTTTGCTCGAGGCTTTGGGTTACGCGCATGGCAGTCTCCTTAAGTGAACGTGCCGTTCACTGAATCGATCAAGGTGGTGAACAGACTGTTGCCGACGGTCAGCGCCTGCGCCGCCGCTTGGTAGGCCTGTTGCCATTGCAACAAGTTCGCAGCCTCTTCATCCATGTTCACGCCGCTGACCGACTGCACGCTGCTGAGCGCTTGAGCATTCACCGCGGCTTGCGCTGTTTGGGCGGTGTTGATTTGCTGCGCTTGGCTGCCCAATCCCGTGATCAATGCGCTCACACCGGCGGTGACACTGGTCGTGCCATTGTTGAGCACACCGACATTTTGTTGATTGGCCGCTGCCAGGGCATTGCGATTGTCGCCCGTGCCGCCTGCATTGCTGGTGACCGTAAAGCTATCGCCGGCTGCCGGCGCGCCGCTGATCTGCACCTGCCAGCCATCGAAGTTGATATTTCCGCCGCTGGTGTACGCAGTGGGTGCGCCGCCATTGATGGTATAGGTGGTCGGACTGGTAAACGCGATGCTGACCGGCGCGAGCAAATTGGGATTGGCCGAATTGAGCACCGTGCCCGGACTGATGGTGGCGGCGCCCGTGTTCGTGCCGGCGGCCGTGGTCTTGACCGCGCCGGCAGCGGCGATTTGCGAGGGGTTGGTCATCACGACACTCATGCTCGAGGCAGCCGTCGCCGTGGGCTGGATCAGAAACTGGTCGCTCGCCGCGGGGGCTCCCGACAAAACGATCGACACGCCATTGGCCACGTATGGACTGGCGGTGGTACCCGCACCGGTCGGCGTCACGCTCACACCCGTGGTGGTGTCGGTCAGGCTCGGCGTGCCGCCCTGAAACGACAAGATATAACTGTCCGCTGTCAGCGCGCCCAGACCGTTCGCATTCACGCTAACACCTGCGGTCACGGCGTCCGTGTTCTTCGAGGATGCGATCGCCAGCGGCGTGCCCACGGAAAAGATATTGGCGCCCAAGTTTCCATTCAGATCGAGACCATCGGCTTGTTGCGCATTGACGGTCTGACTGAGCCCGGTGGCGATTTGGCCCAATTGGCCCAACGCCGGGTTGATCACTTGGCTGCGCGCCGCCAACAGACCGCCCAAGTCTCCGGAGGTGATGCTGCCGCTGATCACATTGCCGTTGGCTGTGGAAGTTGAGATCTCCAATTGCGAGGCGTTGAACTGATTCGCAACCGTCGTCAATTGGGTGGTTTGCCCTTGCAGTACCAGGGGTTGGCCGTTGCCCACAAACACATTCAAGGCGCCGTCCGGGTCGGTCGTCGTGGTGACGCCCACCAATTGCGACAGGTTGGAGACGAGCTGATCGCGCTGATCCATCAGCTCATTGGGCGGTTGGTTGCCGTCTTGCGCGGTACCCACCACGATTTGCTGGTTCAGCGTTGAGATTGCCGTCGCGATGGAATTGATCTGCTGCACATCCGCCGTGATGCGCGAGTTCACGTCGGTATTGAGCGAGTTGAGTTCCCCGCTCGCGCTCTGAAAGCTGGAAGCGACGGCTTGTGCCTGACTCAGCAAAGCTTGCCGCGATGCGGTGGACGTCGGGTTGTTGGCGACATTGGAAAAGGCGCTGTAGAAATTTTGCAGCGACGTGCTCAAGCCACCTATCGTGGTGCCGAACAGATTGTCGATTTGGCTGCTGTAGTTCTGCAGCGCATTCAATTGACCCAGGCTGCTCTGCGAAGTGTTCAGTTGGTTGGCGGCGGCCTGGCTATAAGCGCGGCTGATCCCGGTCACGACGACGCCGGCGCCGACGGTGGCGGCTCCGTTCGATTGCGGAATTGCCTCGGTCAGATTGGCCGATTCGACGTCGTAGCCGGGCGTGCTGGCATTGGCAATGTTGTTGCTGGTGACGTTAATCGCCTGCTGAAATGCCTGCAGCGCCGAGATACTGATTCCAAAAACATCTGCCACTGGTTTGCTCCGAGCTCCGTCAGACTAATTCACTCGACTCCCGCAATATCGGCGTCGACGGCAATTTCTATAGTTTCGCGACCCGGGCGGCCAAAGCCGACTGCAAGGTGTCGCCGCTGAGGATTTGATTTAACTTATTGCCGTAGTCCGGGTCGGTGGCATACCCCGAGCTGCCCATGGCGGCGCTGTAGGCGCCGACACTCCCGCCGCCGGCGATCACGTCCTTATAGCGCGGCGAGTTTTTGAGTAAGTTGGTGAAATCATTGATACTTTCCTCAACGGAGGCGTAGGCGCGAAAGGTCGTGCGCCGCGGCGTCGCGACACCGTTGATCACCTCCATGCTGTCCGCCGTCGCTCGCGCTCCCGTCCACTCATTGCCCGCCTTGATCCCAAAAATGTTGTGGCTGGACGAGCCGTCGGCCGCCCGTGGCAGGCGCTGGCCCCACCCCGTCTCGAGGGCCGCCTGCGCGAGCATGCCCTTAGGATCGACTCCCAGCGCGCTGGCGGCGCGTTGAATCGCGGGCATCACCCGATTCACAAACTCCGCCGGCGAATGCGCGATGGCCGCGATGGGTGCCGCGGCGGCGGGCACAGCGGGGAGCGATTCGCCCGAACTCAATTTCACCGAAGCGGGCGCTGACCTGCCCGCCAACTGTCGCTTGAGCAGGCGCCCGATACCTAAATCGGCATGCTGGCTGATGCTCAAAGCGACCTGCTTATCGAACATGTCCTGGTACATGCCCATTTCGTTGCTGTCGGTTTCTTCGGCAGCAGCCGCATCGCGCATACTTTTCAGCATCATCTGCAGAAACAGTGCCTCGACTTGCTGAGCGACTGCGTTCAAGGCCTCCGGCGAATTCGGATCCCGCTTCAGCGCCGCCAAGCCATTGATGTCCGTGTAGGTGGTCGCACCGGACGTGTCGATCGGTGCGTCGCCAAGCGCCGGCATTGCCGAGGAGATGGGCAGTAGCGTCGTCATTTAAATCACCACCAACTCAGCCTGCAGCGCGCCCGCCTCTCGCAGCGCTTCCAAAATGGCGACCAAATCGCCGGGAGCGGCGCCGACATCGTTGACCGCGCGCACAATTTGATCCAATTCGACGCCTGGCTTGAACAAGAACATGCGATTCGATCCCTGATCGACTTTGATGGTCGAATTGTTGAGGACGACCGTTTGTCCCAGCTTGGATAAGGGGTTGGGCTGGCTGACCGTCTGCTCTTCTTTGATGGTCACCGACAAGGAACCGTGCGACACGGCGGCAGGCGTCACGATGACGTGGCTGCTGATCACGACCGTGCCGGTACGCGAATTGATAATCACCTTGGCCGCCGCGGCACCGGGCTCCACTTCCAAATTTTCAACCATGGATAGGAACGCGACGCGCTGGGTGATGTCGATCGGCGCCCTGACCCGGACTGTGCCGCCGTCCAGTATTGAGGCGATGCCATCGCCCATACTCTTGTTGACGCTGGCTACCAAGCGGGTTGCGGTGGTGAAGTCCGGATCGTTCAAGTTGAGGGTGATCGAGTCACCTTGAGCGATCTGCGAAGCAACGGCTCTTTCGACGGTCGCTCCGTTGGGAATGCGACCCGAGCTCGGTACGTTCACCGTGAGTTTCGAGCCGTCGGTGCCTTCGACGCCGAAACCGCTGACGATGAGATTGCCCTGCGCGATCGCGTAAATCTGTCCGTCGAGTCCGTGCAGCGGCGTGACCAGCAGCGAGCCGCCGCGCAAACTCTTCGCATTGGCGATGGAATTCACGGTGATGTCGATGGTTTGGCCGGGCTTCACGAACGCCGGCAGCACGGCATGCACCGCGACGGCGGCGATATTCTTGAGCTGCGGCGTGACGCCGGCTGGGACCGTGACGCCCAGTTGCGCCAGCATATTGTTGAGAGATTGAATGGTGAAGGGCGCCTGACTGGTCTGATCGCCGCTTCCATCGAGACCGACCACGAGTCCGTACCCGACAAGTTGGTTGGTTCGCACACCCTGTATTTGTGCCATGTCCTTGATGCGCTCCGCCTCGGCGAGCGGTGAGCTCAACAGTACCAAGAGCGGGATCCAACTGAGACTGATGAAGTGCCTGGCGCGCATGGTCAGTACGGCGCGAACACGGAGTTGAAGAAGCGGGCGAGCCAGCCCATCTGGTTGGCACTGTTGATCACACCTTTGCCGGAATAGCTGATGTGTGCGTCCGAGACCCGATCGGAAGTGACCGTGTTGTCGACCTGGATATCGGCAATGCGCACGACGCCCGAGACATGCACGAACTCATCGCCCTGATTGAGCTTCAAGGTCTTGTCTCCCTGAACGACCAAGTTTCCGTTCGGCTGCACTTCCATCACCGTGACCGTCAAACTGCCGGCCAGGGTATTGCCTTGGGTGCTCGAGCCTTCGCCGTCAAAGCTGTCGGCGCCGGCCAATGTCGTCGTGAAGAGCGGCACACCGGCCGCGGTGGGAGTTCTGCCGAAGAGCGTCGGGCCGGTGTTGTTCACGGAAGTTGTCTTCGTGGTCTTGGTGACCGCGCTCTTGCTCGCATTGGTGACTTCCGTGAGGCGAATGGTCAGTACATCGCCGACGCGGCGCGCTTTCAGATCCGCGAACAGCTCGATCTGTTGACCCGATTGATAAATCGCGCCATCGGTGCGTGGTGTCGGCGGCGGCAGCACGCGCGCGACCACCGGGTCCGGTTTGGGATGCGAGTGCGGCATGAGGCCGCACGCCGACAATGCGCCGCACAGAACCAGTTCGAGAAGCACCGTGCGCCATCGCGAGGAGTGTTGCGGCATCATGTCAGGTTAGTCGTGAGGAACTGCAGCATTTGGTCGGTGGTGCTGATGGCCTTGGAGTTCATCTCGTAGGAGCGCTGACACTCGATCATGGAAACCAACTCGGTAACCGAATTGACGTTTGAAGTTTCCAGAGCACCTTGCGCGATCGTACCCAAGCCATTGGTGCCCGCCGTGCCCACTTGCGGCGCGCCGCTGGCCGCAGATTCCACCAACAAGTTGTTGCCGGTGGGTTGCAGGCCTTCCTCATTGATGAAATCCGCCAACTGAACCTGGCCGATTTTGGTTCCGTTGGGGTTGGTCGCCGTCGTGCCCGTCACCGTGCCGTCGGAACCGATGGTGACCGACTGCGTACCGGCCGGAATGTTGATGGCCGGCAGCAGCGGAAACCCGCTCGCCGTCACTACATTGCCTTGATTGTCCAGCGAAAAGGTTCCGTCCCGCGTATAGGCGATGGTTCCGTCAGGCATCGTGATCTGAAAGAATCCGCGCCCGTTCACCGACAAGTCCAAGGCGCCATTCGTCTGATTGACGCTGCCTTGGGTATAGTCCTTCTCCGTGGCGACGATGCGCACGCCGGTACCCAGCGTCAGTCCCGTGGAGAGCTGAGTGTTCTGCGTGCTCTGCGCACCGACCTGGCGAATATTCTGGTACATCAAATCCTGAAATGCCGCGCGGCCCGCTTTGTAGCCCGTCGTGTTGGTGTTCGCCAGGTTGTTGGCGATCACCGCCATGCGCGTGTTTTGCGCGTCGAGACCGGTTTTTGCGGCCCATAATGCAAGATTCATCGGATAGTTCCTTTCGCGTTATGAGGACGACATCATCTTTTCCGCACTTTGTTCATTGGTGTCGGTTGAGTTGATGCTCTTGATTTGAAATTCATACAGACGCTGCAGCTCGATCATGCTGATCAGCGACTGCGCCGCGTTGACATTGCTGGATTCCAGCATTCCCGAGGTGACCGTCACCGTCTCGTCGGTCTTCGCCTTGCCGCCCGACTTGAGCCGCAGCAAGCCGTCATCGCCTTTCTGCAGATCCGTGGTCGGCGGGTTCACCAACTTAATTCGATCCACCGGGGTGATGGAGAATGGTGCCGAACCCTGCGGCACCGCCGACACCGTGCCGTCGCTGCCGATATTCACGACCGTGGCAGGCGGTATGACCAGAGGGCCGCTCTCGCTCAACACCGGCAAACCGCTGGCGGTCGTGACCGCCCCTTCGGGCGAGACCCGCAAATCGCCGGCACGTGTATAGGCTTCCTTGCCGTCGGTGCCCTGCACCGCGATGAAGCCCTTGCCGTTCACCGCAATATCAAGATCGCGTCCCGTGGCCTCCATGGTGCCGGCGGAAAAATCCGTGCCGGCATCTCCCGCCACGGCGTTCACGCGTGTGGCATAGCCCGGCCCATAAATCGGCTCGCTGTCGAAGCTGACCGAATCGGCCCGAAAACCAATGGTGCTGATGTTGGCGATGTTGTGATTGTTCACGGCCTGCGCTTGCATGATTTGCTTCGCGCCGGTCATCGCCACATAGAGGCCTCTGTCCATGATCT
>Ga0209169_10000108_pt1 | contig 47854 bp, 38 predicted proteins | sample HubBroMetageWRM4_FD_188346 | JGI IMG/M metagenome (GOLD analysis project Ga0209169, IMG submission 188346) | Warmed soil microbial communities from the Hubbard Brook experimental Forest, New Hampshire - Hubbard Brook CCASE Soil Metagenome WRM 4... | ecosystem: Environmental > Terrestrial > Soil...
GCGTCGTTGCGGCCGAACCACCACGCTGAGGCATGAAACTGTGTGGTGCCGGCCTTGACTGCGGTGGTGATCATTGCCGCAGAGGAAAGACCATACTCGGCACTGTAGTTCGACGTCATGTTAGTGAATTCCGCAATCGCATCCAAAGAAGGCATGACGCTGGCACTGCTGCCGCCGCGGTCGAGGTTTTCGCCGCCATCGAGGAGTTGCAGGTTATGACCGGCTCGTTGGCCGTTGATACTCACGTTGCTATCGCCGCTAACTGCGGTGGGGGTAACGAAATCTCCTTGGATACTGGATGCTCCTGGCGCTAAGGCAAACAGGGAATATACGCTGCGTCCGTTGGTAGCGAGCTGAGTAACCTGCTGGCCAGTAATTACTGTGCTCTGCTCACCGGTATCCGTTTGCACCATAACGGCGTTAGCCTCGACCGTGACCTGCTCCTGTATCTTGCCGACCTTCATCGTGAAGTCAACGCGAATGCGGTCATTCACGTTCAGGACGATACCATTCGTCTCCGCTATGCTGAATCCGGGGGCCTTGGCGCTGACGCTGTAATGGCCAATCGGCAAACCGGGCGCTACGTATTGGCCAACGTCGTTCGTGGTACTACTGCGGACCGTACCCGTTTCGACGCTGGTGATGGTGATCGCCACGTTCGGGAGGGCAGCTCCGCTAGAGTCGGAAACGGTTCCAACGAGCGTGGCTTCCTGACCGAATGCGTGGAACGAGAAGGCTAGGAAGAAAGTGCAAAACATCGCGAGGCGCAAATTTTTGACGGCGCGAACAAGGATGTCAGCGAGTTGAGACGAGCACGAATCCATACAACCTCCGACGACGTGGTCTGATGGTTTAAATTACGTTAACGTTAACGTCAACGCTTGTACCCTCTTTCAACTATGCTTGTCAAGAACAAAATCGATTCTATGAATTGAATTTTGAAGTGAGGGATCAGAATTGATAGGGGTTCCTAAATCCCATATTTTTTATGCTTTTAGACTGTTACGGATACCAAGAATGGAATCATCGGACTTAGCCTCCATCCGTCTCATTTCCCGGAAGAGATGCAGGTTGGATGACATCACAACTCCCGGGCTCACGTGGACCGTTGGCGGGAGAGGCACCTTACTCGTGAGATTATCCGCCATCACCCGAACCGCCAGTTGACCCTGACGGTAGGGCTGTTGATAGATCGAAGCGGAGATTGTTCCTTTCCGGAAGTAAGGCGCCATTTCCGCGAACAGGTCGGTTGTTATTAACTTCACCTTCCCGGCCAGTTGCCTGGCTCCAAGTGCGCGACACACAGGAAGACAGTTCACCGTGTTCACATATAACCCGGCGAGGCTTGGCAAGCGACCAAGAAGATCGAAGGTTTTTTGGAAGCTCTCATCTTCATCCTCATGTCCCTCAATAACGCCCACAATTTCCCCGCCCTGACAGTGCTGCGGGAAGGTCGCCGAAAAACCTTCGGTCTTCGTGCGATGATCCATGGCCGTCAGCATTCCGGCGACTACCGCAACCTTGGAGTTCGGCGGAACAAATTTGCCCATTAATTCTCCCGCAAGATGGCCATTTAACAATGGTTCCACGCATACGATGCAGGAGCGGCCGCTTTCCGGCGCATCGGTGGAAACACAAACTACCCGAACTCCATGGGCTTCAGCCTCGTCGATCAGAGGCGAGAGACCAGTTGGGTTTCCTGCGGTGACAATGATTCCGTCCACACCGGCCCCGAGCAATTCCTCAAACGCAGCGGTATCGTCTTCGCCCAAGTTGCGTACGGGACGATACTCAAACTGGACACCCAGTTGTGCCAGCCGTCGAGCTTCATCGAATACTCCGCCCCAAAGCTGGTCGTAAAAAAAATGGATCTCACGGGGTATGCATACTCCGATGCGGGCGCCCACCTTGGCGGCGGACAATGCGCGTGCAGCAAGATTCGGCGTATAACCAATCTGCTTTGCTATCTGCAGAATCCGTTGGCGGGTTGATTCCCTGATTCCATTGCGCCCGTGTAATGCCCGGTCCACGGTCCCAATTGAAACATCTGCCATCTCGGCGATCAGGTGAATTCCGCGCCGATTCTTCTTCAGCTTTCCGTCCATGAGCCCACACGTATCGATCGCGCCGGAATACTCTAGCCTGACCGCCACTCACTGGCTTCTTAAAACCACAAAGGCGCGGCGTTCGATTGTTGCACATCTTACGCCTTGCGGAGACAGAACGCGCGGTAAAGTTAAATTCCGTGTACGTTGACGGTGGTATACTTCCGCGCTGATTAGCTTCGATCGAACAAAACAATGTTTAGGAGTTTCGTATTTATGCGCGAATTTACGCACGAGGATCGTTTTCGGATGTTTGCATTCTTGACGCTGTTCGCACTTGTAGCAGTAGTCAGTGCCGCTGCACAAACCGTCCAGTCTTCGCCAGCACTGCCTTATTTGAATCCATCACTGCCGGTGGATCAGCGGGTTGACGATCTCGTGTCGCGGATGACCTTGGAAGAGAAGGCATCCCAGTTGGTAAACCAAGCGCGAGCCATCCCGCGGCTGCAGGTTCCCGCATACGACTGGTGGAGTGAGGCCCTCCATGGAGTCGCGAATGCCGGAACCGCCACTGTGTTTCCAGAGCCGATCGGGCTCGCAGCAACATTTGACACTCCTTTGATTCATGACATGGCTGTAGTGATCAGCACGGAAGCACGAGCAAAACATAACCAAGCAGTGCGGGCAGGGCGAAGAGACATCATGGAGGGCTTGGACTTCTGGTCGCCGAATGTCAATATTTTTCGTGATCCGCGTTGGGGACGCGGCCAGGAAACTTATGGTGAAGACCCATTTCTAACTGGGCGAATGGGAGTTGCCTTCGTGACTGGGATGCAAGGTGACGATCCAAAATATTTTCGAGTGATCTCCACGCCAAAACATTTCGCTGTGCACAGTGGACCCGAGCCCTCGAGACATTCGATCAACGTGGAAGTGTCGAAGCATGACATGGAGGACACCTACTTACCCGCGTTCCGCGCTGCTGTTACTGAGGGCAAAGCGGAGTCGGTCATGTGCGCCTATAACCGCGTCAATGGCGAACCAGCATGCGCCAACACATTCTTACTCAAAGATCAGTTGCGAGGTGCGTGGAAGTTCAATGGCTATGTTGTGTCCGATTGCGATGCTATCGTCGATATCTTCAATGGCCACCACTTCACCAAGAGCATGGCCGAAGCCGCCGCGGTTTCAATGAAGGCGGGGATGGACAATGAGTGCGCGGATTTTTTCACTAAGGCGAACGACAACTCCGATTACATTAAGTATATGGAAGCCGTGAAATACGGCCTTCTGAGCGAGAAAGATGTTGATGTCGCGCTGAAGCGCCTGTTCACGGCCCGCTTCAAGCTGGGTATGTTTGATCCTCCCGAGATGGTGCCTTACGCGCAGACACCTGATTCTGAGATCGATAGCGATGCCCACCGGGCGCTCGCGCTAAAGGCCGCGCGCGAGTCGATCGTGTTGCTGAAAAACGACGGCGCCCTTCCGCTAGGGCCGAACGTCAGGAAGATTGCGGTCGTCGGGCCGCTCGCGGAATCGATTCGCGTGTTACACGGCAACTACAGTGGCACGGCCTCACGGGCAACTTCTGCATTGGACGGCATTCGCCAACAATTCACTGCAGCCCAGGTGACTTACAAGCCTGGCATGAACTTTTTACGAAATGAAGATCTTATTCCAACTACAGTACTCTCGACTGGCGACGGACAAGCTGGTCTCAAAGGAGAATACTTTTCCAAATCAGACTTCGAGGGCACACCGCAGTTGGTCCGAGTGGACAAGGTTATTGACTTACAACGTTTTCATCCCGAGCAGTCTTCCATTGCGCCACCACCTGGAATGGGAGATTTCTCGGTGCGCTGGACAGGATTCCTCACGCCTGCCGAATCGGGCGATTATCAAATCGGCAACGTTGGTTCGATGAACCGGCTTTGGTTAGACGGCAAATTGATTGTCGATGACTTCATATTACATGACCCCAAACCGACGAAAACGACCGTCCATCTAGAAAAAGGACATCGCTACGCGATCAAACTGGAATATGGGCAAGGAGGTACGGGGTTAAGACTGGTATGGCTTCGCCTTGTGGCTAACCCAATCCCGGAGGCGGTGGCGTTAGCGAAGGATGCCGATGTTGTCGTGGCCGTTGTCGGCATCACCTCGCAACTCGAGGGCGAGGAAATGAAAGTCGATGTGCCCGGCTTCAAGGGAGGGGACCGCACCAGCCTCGATTTGCCAAAAGAAGAAGAAGATCTTCTGGAAGCGCTGAAACCCACTGGCAAGCCGCTCATCGTTGTTCTTATGAACGGCAGCGCGCTCTCGGTAAATTGGGCAAGTGAACATGCCGATGCCGTTCTCGACGCTTGGTACTCAGGCGAGGAAGGTGGAACGGCCATTGCGCAAACGCTGGCAGGCTTGAATAATCCGGCGGGACGGCTGCCTGTAACATTTTACAAAAGCGTCGAGCAGTTACCTCTATTTGAAGACTACTCGATGAAAAACCGCACTTACCGCTATTTTAAGGGCGAGCCGCTCTATGCTTTCGGTCATGGACTCAGTTATTCAAAATTCGAGTACAGCGGTTTGAAGCTCTCGACATCGGAATTGAAGGCAGGCGACTCCCTTGGCGTAGATGCTGATGTAAAGAACGTGAGCCTGCGGGAAGGTGATGAAGTGGTGGAACTGTATTTAAGTTTCCCAAAATCTCCAGCGGCTCCAATTCGGGCTTTGCGTGGATTTACGCGGCTGCGAGTGGGTGCTGGAGAGACTAAGCATGTCCACTTCACGCTGGATGCGCGCGACTTGAGTGAGGTAGATGAGAAAGGAGATCGACTTGTCGCCGACGGGAAATATCGGGTCAGCGTAGGAGGTGGACAACCGGAAACAGTTGCTCCCCAAGCGGAAATGGAGTTCAGAATTAAGGGCGATCAAAAACTGCCCGACTAGCGACGGCACCATTTATGAGCAGTTAGCCGGCGGATTATCGCTTGGTTACTACGGCAGTTAGTGCGTATAACATAATCGACTTAGCATCTGCCCACCCGAGGAATCTGCAATGATCGGACGTCGCGACTTTGCCAAACTCTCTGCTCTTACGCTGGCGTGGGCAGGTCTGCCTTCTTACGGACAAAATACCTACACTTTGCAGAAGCCGATCGGCTATGCCGCGATCGGGCTGGGAACAATTTCAGACATCTTCATGCATGCCTGCGCGCAGTCGCAGATGGCCAAGGTCACAGCTCTTGTGACTGGGCATCCGGACACGAAAGGCGTCAAGTATGCGGGGATGTACGGCATTCCGAAAACCTCAATCTACACTTACGAGACATTCGATCGCATTGCCGACAACAAGGATGTGGACGCCGTCTACATAGGTCTGCCGAACAGCATGCATTGCGAGTACACAGTGCGTGCGGCGCAGGCCGGCAAGCACGTGTTGTGCGAAAAGCCGATGGCGATCTCGAGCGCCGAGTGCCGCAAGATGATCGACGCCTGCCGCCAGGCAAAGGTCAAGCTGATGATCGGGTATCGCGTGCACTATGACCCTACGTGGATGCAAGCCATCCAGATCATTGGATCGGGTGGAGTGGGACAACTGGAGTCGTTCCAGGGCGGTTTTTACGGCCAGCAACCGGCAGGCGCGTGGAGACTCAGCAAAAAGCTTGGCGGTGGCGGCGCGTTGATGGACCTTGGCATCTACCCGCTGAATGCTATACGCCACATCACTGGCGAAGAACCCACGGATTTCACTGCGGTGGTATCGACGCGAGAACAGAGTGGTCGCTTCACGGAGGTAGAGCAGTCAATGGAGTGGACGATGAAGTTCCCGTCGGGTGTCATCGCGTCGTGCGGCTGCTCGTATGGCGAGCGCGGACCGAGTTTCGTGAATATCAACGGCGAGAAGGGCTATCTCGTGATGGAACCTGCGTTCCACTACGACGGCGTCCATCTGCACGGAGAGGTCGGTGGTCAACAAATCGACCAACTCGGCACCGGCAAGCTTCCATTCCAGTTCGTGCTGGAGGCAGAACATTTTGCAAATTGCATTCGCAGTAACAAAGAGCCTGAATCGCCGGGCGAAGAAGGGCTTAAGGACATGCTCGCCATCGAGGCGATTTACAAGGCGGCGGGCGCACCGATCGCGTAACCGCATGTTGCGATACGAGCGAGCGAGAGGCAAATGATGCGAGTTCGATCAGCAGTGAGTTTGGCAGCGTTCGTTCTGTGTTTGGTAGCGGCTGCCCTGGGACAGGAACGGCCGCAAGAGAGTCCCGCGGGGCGACCAAAGATCACCAGCATTTCGCATCTGAGCGTCTACACGTCGGATGCGGCAAAGGCTGAGCGGTTCTATGTACACGACCTAGGAGGGTTGAAGAGAACCGACCCGCAGAATTCCTCGGGCGTTCGCTATTACTTCAACGCAATCCAGTTTGTGGAGGTGTTGCCTCTGCCATCGGGTCCGGCCTCGATCAATCGAATCGATCACGTCGCGTATAACACGACAAATGTGGAGGGCATGCGGAAATACCTTGAATCTCGCGGAGTCGCTGTGCCTGCAACGGTGACGAAGGCCAGTGATGGAAGCCAGTACTTTGTAGTAAGGGATCCAGAGGGGAACCGGGTTGAGTTGGTGCAGCCGCCTGCGAATCCGACACCGGTGCCAAAGAATCCGCTAAGCGATCATGTCATTCACATGGGGTATATGGTCCACGATCCGTCGATAGAGGACATGTTCTACGGCACGCTGCTCGGCTTTCGGCCTTATTGGCACGGCGGCATGAAGGACGACGCGACCGACTGGATCTCGCAGCAGGTGCCGGACGGCACAGACTGGTTCGAATACATGATCGTAAAGGGCCCGGAGAAAACTGGCATTCCATCGTCGATGTCGCAGGACGCGTTGGGCGTGCTGGATCACTTTTCGCTAGGCGTGCCGAACATGGAGAAGGCGGTGACCCTGCTCTACGAAGGCGACAGGATGAGCGGGAAGCATTCCCCGGCCCAGATTGGGCGCGATGGTAAGTGGCAATTCAACCTTTATGACCCAGACGGAATTCGGGTGGAGCTAATGGAGTTTCAGCCGGCGGGAAAGCCATGCTGTTCTTCATTCCTCGCTCCGAGTCCCACGGAGTGAGCAGCAGAAGCGAACTGAGGAGACTCCATATATATCCGTGCGAGGCCCAATGGACTGCAAGATAATCGCCTTCGTCCTGCTGCTGGTGTTTATCGAACCAACGACTTTCTTCCTTGCGCAAGAGTATTCGACACCCGCTTATAAGAACACGAAGCTCTCCTTCGAAGAGAGAGCGCGCGATCTGGAACAGCGGATGACACTCGAAGAAAAGATTTCGCAGCTCGGGCACACGGCCGATTCTGTCGAGCGACTGGGGATTCCGGAATACAACTGGTGGAACGAGGGATTGCACGGGGTCGCGCGCGCAGGTGTGGCGACAGTATTTCCGCAAGCGATCGGAATGGCCGCGACATTTGACGACCCCTTATTACGCCAAGAAGCGGACGTCATCAGCACAGAGTTCCGGGCGAAGTACAACGAGAACAAGGGCAAAGACGGATCTACCGTCTGGTACAAGGGTCTAACGGTGTGGTCGCCAAACATCAATATTTTTCGTGATCCGCGGTGGGGGCGCGGGCAAGAGACGTATGGGGAAGATCCGTACCTGACGTCGCGCATGGGGGTCGCTTTCGTCAAGGGATTGCAAGGAGACGATCCGAAATACCTGAAGACGGTCGCGACACCGAAACACTTTGCCGTGCACAGCGGCCCGGAAGCGACGCGGCATGAGGTGAACGTGTCTGTTTCACGGCATGACATGGAGGACACGTATCTGCCGGCATTCCGGTCGACTGTAATCGACGGCAACGCGCAGTCGATAATGTGCGCCTATAACTCAGTGAACGGCGAGCCAGCATGTGCCAACAAGGATCTGTTGCATGAGCACTTGCGTGATGTGTGGAACTTTAAAGGCTACGTGGTTTCCGACTGCGCGGCCATCGAGGACATCAGCGCGCACCACAAATTCAAGCCCACACAGGAAGAGGGTGTGGCCGCTGCGCTCGCAGCAGGGACAGACCTCATCTGTGGCTCTCCGCAAGCTCGCGTGCATTTGGAACGCGAAGCGGCACTGAACGCAGTTCGTCAGGGCATTCTGCCTGAAGCCACGATTGATACTGCCGTTACCAGGACGCTCGCTGCTCGCTTCCGACTCGGAATGTTCGATCCCCTAGCGCAGGTTCCGTGGTCTAACCTCGGCGCGGCCGCTAACGATACGCCTGCGCACCGAGAGTTGGCACTTAAGGCTGCACGCGAGTCGCTTGTGTTGCTCAAGAATGAGGACCATTTTCTCCCGATCAAGAAGGCCTATCCGAAGATTGCCGTGATTGGACCGGATGCCGACAGTCTGGACGCTTTGGAGGGCAACTACAACGGAACGCCCTCGGCTCCAGTCACTATCCTGGCCGGCTTGCGGAAGCGCTTCTCGAAGTCGACGATTCGCTACGTGCAGGGGACTGGCCTGATTGGGACAGTCGTACGCCCGGTTCCGAGTGCGGCGCTGTATACCACTGCATCGCGAATGCACCATGGATTGAACGCGGAGTACTTTGACAACATCAAGTTCGAAGGTGAGCCGGTGCTGCGGCGTACGGACGCAGAAGTCAATTTTGTATGGGCATTCAGCGGAGTTTCTCCAAAGCTGATGACGAACTACTCTGTGCGTTGGACTGGCGTTCTGTCGCCATCGGAGACGGCCGACTACATTGTCGGCTTCACCGGGCAGGATGGATATCGCGTCTGGATTGACGGCGAACCTTTGGTGGACGACTGGACGCCACATCGGCCATCCACAACGCAGACCAAACCAATTCACCTGGAAAAAGGCAAAGCGTACTCCATCAAGATCGAATATTTCGAGACGATTCGTTCGTCGGAAGCGAAATTGATTTGGGGCGTCCCCGGACGTGAAGAAGACGAGGCCGTAAAAGCGGCACACGAGTCGGACCTGGTGGTGATGGTGCTGGGACTTTCCGCGCGAGTGGAAGGCGAGGAGATGAAGGTAAAAGCCGACGGCTTCTCAGGCGGAGATCGCACGAGTATCGATTTACCCTCGCCGCAGGAACAGTTGCTGGAACGCGTCTACGCCGCGGGCAAGCCGGTTGTGCTAGTGCTGACGAACGGAAGCGCGCTGGCTGTGAACTGGGCAAATGAACACGTATCCGCAATCCTTGAAGCATGGTACCCAGGCGAAGCTGGCGGAACAGCCGTCGCTGAGGCATTAGGGGGCGACTTCAGTCCCGCAGGCCGACTTCCGGTGACCTTCTATAAAAGTGTCGAGCAGTTGCCTCCGTTTGAGGACTACGCGATGTCGAACCGTACCTATCGCTACTTCAGCGGCGATCCGCTTTATCCCTTTGGATATGGGTTAAGTTACACAACGTTTCAATACAGCCATCCGCAGGTCAGTCACGAGTCCATTACGGCGGATGGCGACGTAACTATCACCGCTGAGGTGGCCAATCGGGGTGGGATGGATGGCGACGAAGTGGTACAGCTATACCTGACGCACGAGGGAGTGGCTGGGGCTGCACAACAGGAGCTTCGTGGCTTCCAGCGGATTCATGTTGTCCGTGGGCAGAGCAGGAAAGTAACATTCAGTTTACGCGATCGTGATCTCAGCGTGGTGGAAACTGATGGGAAGCGGCGCATTGTTAACGGCACCGTCAAAGTGTGGATCGGGGGAGGCCAGCCCTCCGCAGCAACAAGAAAGGGCGTCAGCGACGGTGTGAGCGCTCAGTTCGAAATTACGTCCGAGAGAACACTCCCGGACTAAACAGCCCTGGATCCGCTTGGCCATGCTCGCCGGGATATCCATAAGTGTTGTCCTCGTGGTACAGTGCACCCAAGTCCGTTGCATCTTCCATGTCGCTCTTGGCGACAAAGCCAACCGCCAGGACAAACATAGGCCTCTAAGCCGTGTCCTGACTCGTCAATTAGTCAAGGAGGGGCATATGTTCAACAAAATTGTACTCATTGGACAAACAATGCTGACGGTTGTTCTTGGCTCCACAGCTTTGATTGGTCAACAAACAACTCCGGCGCCTAAATCTCCGGCAACCGCCGAGTTTCCTGTAATCATGCAGGCGCACGTTGACGCTGGCAAAACACCCGTCGGGACCAAGGTTCAGGCTAAGCTCGTGGTGGCTACCATGGTCGATGGTGTAGTAGTTCCGAGAGACGCCCTCTTTTCTGGTGAAGTTACCGAGTCAGTCGCAAAATCTGCTGATGCCCCATCCCGCCTCGCCATTCGTATGGATTCTGCGCAGTGGAAGAACGGCTCCGCACCCATCAAGGTTTACCTGACTTCATGGATCTACCCAGTGGCGATGATGGGAGGGCAGGATCTCTCATATGAGCCACCGGACACCGCGAACAGTCCAAAGCATTGGAATGGGGCTGGTACCTACCCTGACCCGAACAATCCTATTTCACAGCAGAAAATGCCGGGGCGCGACGCGGGCAATGACACGAACCCAGCGCCGCCCACGCCATCGTCGAATATTTCAAAACATCGTGTTTTGATGAAGAATGTGGAATCCGTGCGCGACAGTGATGGAGCGATTGCGCTTAGTTCCAAGCGTTTCAATATCAAGCTCGACAAGACGACTACCTATGTTCTCGCCTCGGGTGACCTGCTGCCGAAGGATTGACCGTTGCGGAGTATCAAACCGCGCGGCTCCGTGCGAAACTTGAACACATGAAGGTCATTGCTGTGATTCCAGCACGGCTGGCTTCTACGCGTCTGCCACGCAAGATGCTGCGCGAGATCGCGGGTGTTCCGCTGCTGGCCTGGGTGTATCGGGGAGTGCAGCGGTGTTCGTCGGTTGAGCAAGTTATTGTCGCTACCGATTCCGATGAAATTATGGGGTTCTGCAAACAGCAGGGATTCGTCGCGCGCATGACCTCGACGACGCATCGGTCGGGCACCGAGCGGGTGCATGAAATCTCGACTGTGATTCCGGCACATGTTTACTTAAATGTTCAAGGGGATGAGCCGTTGACTCGTCCCGAGCATATCGACAGCTTGATCGCGGTGATGCAGGGCGCGGGAGTTGAGGTGGGGACGCTGAAGACGCCAGCAGCAGAGATTGACATTAACAATCCGAGCGCGGTCAAGGTGGTGACCGACGCGAACGGGCGTGCGTTATATTTTTCGCGGGCAACGATTCCGCATGATCGTGATGGCACGCATCCGGCATACTACAAACATCTTGGGTTCTATGGCTATCGCAAAGAGGCGCTGGACCGGTTCGTGCTTTGGCCGGAGTCGTCGCTGGAGCGCAGCGAACGACTAGAACAGCTGCGCTTTCTTGAAAATGGAGTGCCGTTGTATGTCGGCGAGACGCCGTTTGATACCGTCGGCGTAGACACGGAAGAGGACGTGCGAAGAGTCGAGGAGATTCTGCGGAGGTAGCAGAGCCAAACTAAGGTAGCACATGCTATCGAAACGCGGGTAGGAGTCCGCGCCACATGTTCAGTGCGACTTTGCCCAGACTTCAGCAGCGGCGACTCGCCTTGCGATCGCGGGATGCGAGTGGAGCAACCACTCGACCCATCGCGAAGGCGTCTTTTCGGCAAGATTCTGGTCAGCCAGCTTATTCATCGACGAAATAAACGGTTCGACGCTGGCTACGGACTGGAAGCAATAGCGGTCGGCCTGTCGCTCGTTGAAACGCGAGTAGGCGTTGAGCGCAGGCATCAGCAAAAACGATAGAACCGTCGAAACCAGAATCAGCAATGGCAGATTGGCGAAATCGGACATAGTCTCGAACATATTGCGGCGGTCTACGGCATAACGCAAAACTTCGTTCGCCAACCAGAAGCCGAAGAAGGTGATTCCGGCCTGGACAAAAATGCTTTTCAGAATGTGCCGATGGACGTGATGTCCGAGTTCGTGGGCAAGCACGGCTTCGATTTCGTCGTCTGAGTAATTGTCTAATAAGGTGTCGGCGAGGATTATGCGACGGGTTGCGCCCAGGCCAGTCAGCGCGGCATTGGCTTTCTTGCTTTTCTCGGAAAGATGCCACTTATAGACACCTCGCACACGCGTGCCAGCGCGTTCGCTTAAGATGATGAGACGGCGCTTGAGTTCCTCGTTTTCTAGCGGCTCAAATTTATAGAAAATCGGAAACAACACGACTGGCGCGAGTTGAGCGAGCAGGACGACGAGTCCGAGGAAAACGGCCCATGCGATCAGCCACCAGTGCTCCGGGCTCTGACGTATGAGCATGTAAAGCAGTTCGACCACGATCGTGGCCATGAGCAAACCGATCAGCAGACCCTTGAACTCATCCCATATCCACGAACGAAATCTCTGGTTGGAAAGGTTATAGCGATGCTCGAGCCGGAAGCTGTAGTACTCGAGAGGAATTCCTATTAGCTTGCTGATCAGCATCAGCATCAGGACGTAGAGGAAAACGGCAACCGGGTAATTCTGAGAAGCGCCACGCTCGGCGAAATCGCGCAGGGTTCCGGTCCAGCCGGCGGCCAATAATAGGACGAGAAATCCAAAACCGAGAACGAAATCGGCGATGCCCAGCCAACGCTTGGTGCGGTTGTAGCGGCGCGATTCCGGGGAATCTGCGAGAACCGGTGTGGTTTCCGTAGTGGCCATTGTGGTGAGTGGTACCACTATCCTATCGCGTTTCGGTGACTGGAGAGCGCGCGAAAGCGCCGAAAACGGGAGCTCTCAGCTTTCAAATTTGGACTCTTAGCTCTGACTTCTGAACTCTAGCCGTTCGCTCTCTCTGCCACCAGCATGGACTGCAGGATCTGATCTGAGACTTCTTTTACCGCTCCAGGCGAGTGAGACAGAAATAGAGTATTGGTCTTGTCGCTCTCGCCGATAGACTTGAGCGTATCGAAATACTGTGTGACCATCACCAACTGCATTACTTCTTTCGCGGACGCGCCCTCCACCACCTTCTGGAACTGTTCGATCGAGACCTGCAACCCTTCGATGATTGCTTTCCTTTGATTCGCGATTCCCTGTCCCTGGAGGGCCTTGCTTTCCGCTTCGGCCTCCGCCTTCTTGACCACCAGAATCTTCTCCGCCTCGCCTCTCGCGTTGGCGGCCACCTGTTCGCGCTGGGCCGCATTGATATCGTTCATGGCCGATTTCACCTTGGCGTCGGGAACAATATCGGTCACCAGGACATTTACAATTTCGTATCCGAATGTCGCCATGTCGGCATCGAGTTCCTGTTTGACGGCCGCGGCGATACTGGATTGCGAGGCAAAGACTTCGTCGAGCGTCATTCCCGGCACATGTCCCAGAATCACTTGCTCGACGTAAGATTTGATCTGCGCCACGGGATCGGACAACTTGTAATAGGCATCGTAAACTTTTTCCGGGCGAACGCGATTTTGCACTGAAATAGGGATCGTGACAAAGACATTATCTTTCGTCTTCGTCTCCATAGTCAGCGTGATCTGATTTACACGGAGACTAACTGTGCCCGTCACGGTATCGAAGAACGGCCGCTTCCAGTTCAGCCCCGGCTGGGCGACACGAAGGAACTTGCCGAAGCGCGTGATCACGGCTACTTCAGCCGTGCGCACGGTGAAGAAGCTTCCTAGAATCAGGTAGAGCGCAATGAGAGCTATGATTGCAAACGGAACCCAGTACAGTTGATCCATTCGGTTTCCCTCGCTGTTCTTTCGTGGAAGACAAGTTTCAAGCAGGCCGATTTTACACTTCAATTCATTCTTTGGGATGAGTTTAACTGCTCGTGGAATCCAGTCAACATTACACTCGATGCAAAATTATCGTGTCTAAGGCTGCCGAACAAATCGTTCACCGCTTTCAAGAATTTCTTCGACTAGCTCGGGCGCAGCCGCCTCGACATAGCATCGCAACATGCGTTCGGTACCAGAGGCGCGAAACAACACCCAAGGATCGGCGCCGTTGCCATGCTTGGGAGCATCGAGGTAACACTTAATGCCGTCACGGTTTTCCTTGCGGAGAATGGCATATGCTCCGAGCTTCGTCGTCTGCGGATCGGCGGCACGGCGGATGGCGCTGCTCTTCATTTCATCGGAAATGTGCAGATCACGCCGACCGTAGTAGTGCGCGCCGAATTCCCGCTGCAGATCGGCAACCAACTGGCCCAGCGGCTTCTTCTCTTCCGCCATGACATTTGCGAGAAGCAGGGCGTTGAGAATGCCATCACGTTCGGGGAGAAAACGACCATATCCGATACCCCCCGACTCTTCCCCGCCGATCAGAATTTCGTGGTCCATCATTAGATCGGCAATGTATTTGAAGCCTATGTTGCACTCGTGCAGTTTGCGGCCATATTTCGCGGCAATGCGGTCCATCATGCCGGTGGTATTGAAAGCGCGCACCACGTCACCCGGCCACTTTTTGTATTGCAGCAACCAATTCAACAGAACACACATACACTTGTGCGAATCGACAAAGCTTCCGTCTTCCGCTACAGCACCGATGCGATCGGCGTCGCCATCGGTTACCAGACCGGCGTGGCATTTCTCTTTCACCACTGTTTCCTGCAGCAATGCAACGTGTGGGAGGATCGGCTCGGGATTAATGCCCGGAAATAGCGGGTTTACTTCCTGACGGATCGCCACATAACGGATGCGGTGAGCGTCAAATATTTTCGGCAGAACTCCGCGGCCGGAGCCGTACATGGAATCGATAGCAAACTTGAAATCTGCGCGGCGAATGAGATCGAGATCCGCGAATTGGGAGACTGCTTCGACGTAGGCAGGCTTCAGGTCTGCTTCTTCAATTTTCGCCTCGCGACCGCTGGGAATTACGCTCGCACCCAGTTCATCTTCGATCGATTTCATGATCGCGGGGGTGGCCGAGCCTCCAAACTTGGCTTTGAATTTTACGCCGTTCCAATTCCACGGATTGTGGCTGGAGGTAACCATGACTCCGCCTGCCGCTCCCAATTTTTTGACGTTATATGAGACCGCGGGCGTTGGCACGTAGTCGTTTGCGAGTAATACGGGGATGCCGGCGTGGGCGATGACTTCGGCGACGATATGAGCAGCGCGGTCGGAGAGAAAACGCGTGTCGTAGCCAACGACAATGCCGACACCGAGAGCAGCGGCTTCATGTTTGAGCACATAATTAGCAATCGCGCTGGCGACAAGACGCACATTATCGAATGTGAAATCGTCGGCGATCAGGCCGCGCCATCCGTCGGTTCCGAATTTGATCTGCGTCATAGTCAGTCGTGGTTTGTAGTCCTTGGCCCCTAGTCTTTGGTCATTCGCTATCAACGACCGCCCTTATACCAGGTGCTTCAGCTTTTTCTCATCCAGGTGCTTCACCACTTTGCCGACGTCTTGTGACTGATCGAGCGTCGTGATGAGCAAGGCATCTTCGGTTTCAACAATCACCAGGTTGCTCACGCCAACGAGAGCGACAAATTTGCCGGGGACGTGAACGTAATTATTTTTCGCATTTAAGGCAAAACTTCCAGACGTCAAAACCGGCCTTTGATCGCCAGATTTCGCCTTTGCTACGTGGTGCTCGTGTAGTGCGGTCCAAGAGCCGAGATCGTTCCATCCGAAATCGGAAGGCAGGCAGAAAATGCGGGACTGGGCCTTGGCAGAGCGGGGCTCGAGAACAGCATAGTCGATGCTGATGTTTTCGCACTTTGGGTAGAGCTTGCGAAAGGTTTCTGCAAATTTTCTCGAGCCGTAGGCAGAGGCAATCTTTTCGAGGAGTGGCGCAGTATTGGGCAGATGCTCGCGCAGCGCATTCGCAAGGGTCGCGGCTCGCCAGAGAAACATTCCGCTGTTCCAGAAGTAATTGCCCGCAACGAGAAACTGCCGAGCGACAGCGAGATCCGGCTTTTCAGTGAAGCGCCGGACATCTAGCGAGCCATCCTGTTCGACAGCCCCTGCTTCGATATATCCATAGCCAGTTTCGGGGCGAGTAGGACGGATGCCGAGGACGACGACATTTTCTCCAGCGGCAGCAATCTCGATTCCTCGGCTCAGAGTTGCGCGATATTGAGTGGGCTCGGCGATGACGTGGTCGGAGGGAAACAGACCGAGTACCGCATCGGGATCGTGATGAAGCAGAAGAAACGCAGCCAGGCCGATGGCGGGAGCGGTGTTGCGTCCGACAGGCTCGGCAATGATCTGCTTTGCAGGAAATTCCGGGAGCTGACGGAGGATGGCGGGGCGCAAGTCGTCATTCGTGATGATCCAAAAATGGCTTGGCGCGGCCATCGGCGCGAGTCGCGCAACAGTCTGCTGGATCATACTGTGCTTGCCATCGAGCGCGAGCAGTTGTTTGGCGCGACGCTTGCGACTGAGCGGCCAGAAGCGCGTGCCCCTGCCACCGGCGAGAATTACGGGATAGAAGTGCGGGTTCGTCTTCACTGAATGGACAGCCTGAATAGAAAGCCTACCATTTACTCGCGAGCGTGAGAAACCTCACATGATCTTCACATGCGCGTGGCGGGCTCGGCTACGGTTCCGCTGGGCACGGAAGCCTTGAGGAACTCCAACTGCCACTGGGGTCGAACGGTGAAATTTTGCAAAGCTGCCGGTATCACGACTGCGTCGCCTTTGGTCAGTGTCACAGGGTCGCGGCCCTGCGCCTCCACCACTCCGCAGCCTTCGACGGCGACCAGTATCTGTACGGAAGATTGTCCTGAGCCGTCTTTACCGGATACCGCGGTTGAGAATGCTTGCGGCTCTTTCAGTTCGAACAAGTCCACCGTGAAGTAAGGAGCCGCGATCATGGACGAACGTCGACTGTTGCCACCATTCAATCCGACAGGCGCGGGCCGGATCACTTTGCCGGAGGCATTGCGCTCTTTGACTGAGGCCAGACCGCGCTCGAGATGAAGTGGACGCGGGCGTCCATAGTCGTAGAGGCGGTAGGTGGTGTCGGACTGCTGCTGCGTCTCTATGATGATGGCGCCGGGGCCGAGCGTATGAACTGTGCCGCCAGCCACGTAGATCATCTCGCCCTGATACACGTTGATCCAGTTGAGCAGTTCTTCTGCGCGATTTTCCTGGATGGATTGCTCGAATTGAGCGGTCGTAACGCCCGGCTTTAATCCGAGTGCGATCTTGGCTCCGGGCTTGGCGTGCGCCACGTACCAGCATTCAGTTTTGCCCCAAGGCTCGCCAAAACGCTGCGCGGTTGCGTCGTCGGGATGCACCTGGACGGAGAGATGTTCTTCGGGAAACAGGAATTTGAGCAGCAACGGAAAACGTTGCGGATCGCGCGCTGCCGTTCCTACTAGTTCAGCGCCGAATTCCTTGCTTAGATCTGCAAGCGTGCGTTTTGCCAGCGGACCGTTGGTGACTGCGCCATCGTCGCCAGTGAGCCAGGCTTCTCCTATGCGCTCGTTGAACTTGGCGTTGGGGTAGATCGTGGAAAGATCGAGAGTTCCCCACGGACGCGGGTCAAAAACGGGCTGCATCAGGAGTGGGTAGAGTTGGGTCATGGGGACTGGTCGATGACTAAAACTCAATCAATGATGTATGTGTCGTGACGATTTGCGAGAAGATTTTTTCATCTTACTTTCTATAGATCCGAGTTTGAACATAACGACGATGAATAGAACACTGATGATGATTGCGAAAGGCCCAAAAACCGAAAGCTTCCACCAATTGTGGTACATGAGTCCAACATGCTGCAGGGAAATTAAACCGAACCCAATCACCATTAGCCCGAGGACTACGAATATGATGCGGTTGAGTCGGCTATTTAGGTCTGGGTTAAACATTCGGCCTCAAAGATCTAGAACTTTATCTACAATCCGCCAAAGAACTTCCCCATCCGCTCCAGCGCCTTGTCAATATTTTCCATCGAAGTTGCATACGAAATGCGGACGTGCTCCGTCGTGCCGAAGCCTTCTCCCGCGACGGTTGCCACATGCGCTTGGTGCAGCAATCCGTTTGCAATGTCGGCTCCCGAGTTCATCCCGCTCTTGCCGAAGAATGCAGATACGTTCGGATAAGCGTAGAACGCGCCTTCCGGCATCGTGCACTTCACGCCGGGAATCGATCGCAAGCCGCTAATGATGTGGTCGCGCAGCTTGATGTATTCGGCGCGCATTTCTTCCACGCATTGCTGCGACCCGTTCAACGCCGCGACTGCCGCTTTTTGCACGATCGACGTTGGATTTGAAGTTGACTGGCTCTGCAGTTTTTGCACAGCGCTGATGACAGGAGTTGGGCCTAGCGTGTATCCCAGGCGCCAGCCCGTCATGGCGTAGGTTTTTGAGAGGGATCCAACCACCAGGAAACGATCGCGATAATCGTTCAACGATCCGACTGAGAAATTTTTGCTGGTGTAGTTGAGATATACATAGCACTCATCGGAGATCACCCAGATACCGCGCTCATGGGCGAGGCGCACCACTGCGGTCATATCCTCGGGACTCATCACTGCTCCCGAAGGATTTGAAGGTGAGTTCAAAATAATCAGCTTTGTCTTCGGCGTGATCAGTCGCTCCACCATCTGCGCTGTGACGCGGAAACCCTGTGATTCGTCGGCCTCGAGCAGCACGCAGTTGCCGCCGACGTAGCGGACCATATCCTTAAAGGACACCCAATAGGGAACGGGCAGAATCACTTCGTCACCGTGGTCCACGAGTACGGAAATGACATTGAACAGCGCGTGTTTGCCGCCGACCGAGGCGCACGTTTCTTCTCGCTTATAGGTAGAACCGAAATCGGTTGCGTGGCGACGGAGGATGGCATCCTTGAGTTCGACGGTGCCTCCGACCGGCGTGTATTTTGAGAAATTATTCTGGATCGCCGCAATGGCTGCGTCTTTGATGTGCTGGGGCGTCGCGAAATGGGGCTCGCCGGCGGTTACGTCGATCACGTCGATTCCCCGCTGGCGCAGTTTCTCCGCCTCGGCCACGGCAGCCATGGTGGCGGAGGGTTCGATGCGATTGATGCGTTCCGTCAGACGGACGGCGTGAGTGACGGGGGTCATTACTGTGCTCATGTTCGCAATACTCAAGCTTTCTTTTTGCTGGACTTTTTCTGGCTCTGGCCTTTGGAGGGCGTCTTGTTCGCGAGCCGCACGCTCTTCTCGAATTTGTGAGCCACATCTATTTTCTCACGAAGCTTCTGTGCGACGAGCTCGGGCACGAGGCAATCGATCGATCCGCCGAGCTGCGCGACTTCGCGCACCAGGCGCGAACTCAGGTAGGAATATTTATCGGCGGGCATCATGAAAACTGTCTCCAGACCGGGCTGAAGTTTGCGATTCATCAGCGCCATCTGGAGCTCGTACTCGTAATCGCTGACCGCGCGAATGCCGCGGAGGATGGCCCGCGCTTCCACTCGCAATGCGTAGTCGACGGTGAGGCCGTCGAAGGTATCGACCGAGACGTTTTCGAAGCCCGAGGTCATGGCCTCCAGCATCTTGCGACGGTCGGCGAGGCTAAAGAGCGGGCTCTTTTCGGGGTTCCGAAGAATGGCGACGACCAACTCGTCGAAAATCTTGCTGCCACGTTCGATCAGATCTAGATGTCCGTTGGTGGGAGGATCGAAGGATCCGGGATAGATGGCTTTGATGCGCTTCAAAGGGCCCTCGGGCGAAAACAAGGTCAAAGGTCAAAAGAAAGAAGGATTGTATGCGGGGGCGGGCAGGGATGGCAATTGTTTCAGTACGATGGCTGGGCGTTGGTGCTTCGATACGCTGCTCTGGGCAGGGCGGACGAATGCGTCCGCCCCGATAGGAACTGGCTAACGTCTTGCCGCTGGAACCTTCGCTGTTTCTGGCACCGCCGATGGCATCGTCGTGACGCGGCCCTGCGTACCTGTTGCTTGCGTCGGAACCACTGCCGGAGCGGGCGACGGTGCAGAGGGGATCAATCCCAGGGCTTTACGCACTTCGGCATCCAGCTTGGCCATGGTGTCTTTATTTTCTTTTAGGAAAGTCCGCGCGTTCTCGCGTCCCTGGCCGATACGCTCACCTTTGTAGCTGAACCACGAACCGGACTTCTCCAAAATATTGTTGTTCACCGCCAGATCGATCAAATCACCTTCGCGCGAAATACCTTCGCCGTAGAGAATGTCGAACTCCGACTCCCGGAAGGGCGCGGCAACTTTATTCTTCACAATCTTGACACGAGTGCGGGAGCCGACCATCACGTCTCCATCTTTAATCGCCGCAATGCGACGGATGTCGATACGCACCGACGAATAGAACTTTAACGCGCGACCGCCGGTCGTGGTTTCTGGGTTGCCGAACATTACGCCGATTTTTTCGCGGATCTGGTTGATGAAGATCAGGCAGGTGCGTGACTTTGCAACCGTTCCAGTGAGTTTGCGCAGTGCCTGCGACATCAGGCGTGCCTGCAGGCCCATGTGGCTATCGCCCATCTCGCCATCAAGCTCGGCTTTCGGGACAAGCGCCGCCACTGAATCCACCACCAGTACGTCAATGGAGTTCGAGCGCACCAGCGCCTCAACAATTTCGAGCGCCTGCTCGCCGTAGTCGGGTTGCGAGACCAGCAGATTGTCGACGTCCACGCCGAGTTTCTTAGCATAGCCTGGATCGAGCGCATGCTCGGCATCGACGAACGCCGCCATGCCTCCAAGCTTTTGCGCCTCGGCGATCACTTGCAGGGCAATGGTGGTTTTGCCGGAAGACTCTGGCCCGAAGATTTCGACCACACGACCGCGGGGAACGCCGCCCACGCCGAGCGCTGCATCGAACGAAATCGCGCCGGTAGAAATCACCGCGATGGGGACGATGGCTTCCTTCGACCCCAGCCGCATGATGGACCCTTTGCCAAACTGCTTTTCAATTTGTGCGAGTGCGAGGTCGATTGCCTTGACCCGCTCGTTATTCCGATCTTCGGCCATGATGGCTGCTCCTGTTTTATGAATCTGGAATCTGAGGTACGAATCCTCGTAGCCTACACCTTCGGGCTGGAGCGTGAAGTGTTGGCCGTCACATCAGTTTTGGTCAGTTTACCACGGAGCGAATGAAAGGCGAAGCATGAAGTTGATGACAGAAGTTAATATCAATGGTTCGCCGCCCCCCTTCGGTTCGCAGCTGGATCCGCGAAGAATCTTTACCACAGAGACCCAGAGGAACACAGAGAAATTCTTTCGTGAATCTTCTATTTGCCACCCTGCGTTCCTATGTGTCCTCTGTGGTAAGGGTTTTCTTGCTAGACTCCCCTCATGCGTGAAAACGGTCAAAAAGACGGTAGCACCGACAGAGGCGCAATCCTCGGTGGCCCGTCGTTGTTCCTCGTCGCCACGCCTATCGGCAACCTTGAAGACATCACGCTGCGTGCCTTGCGCGTGCTCAAGGAAGTCGACCTAATCGCCTGTGAGGACACGCGCCAGACCCTGAAGCTCCTCAGCCATTACGGGATTCAGACCCGATTGGTCAGCTATCACGAGCACAATGAGATGACGAAAGCGGCCGAACTTATCGTCGACCTTGAAGGGGGCGCCAAGATCGCGCTCGTCACGGACGCGGGTATGCCGGGTATTTCCGATCCAGGATTTCGGCTGATCGCTCTGGCTATCCGTCATCATGTGCCGGTCGTACCGATTCCTGGAGCGTCGGCGTTTCTGGCGGCGCTCGTGGCCAGCGGACTGCCGACCGATTCTTTCCGCTTCAGCGGCTTCCTACCCTCCAAGTCGGGACAGCGTCGCAAGTTGCTGGAGAGCGTGAAGGAATCTCCTCGGACGCAGGTATTCTACGAAGCTCCACACCGACTGCTGGAGGCGCTGGGAGATGTGGTCGAAGTTCTGGGGAACGATCGTCATGTGGTTGTTGCGCGCGAGGTAACGAAGATGCATGAAGAATTTCTGCGCGGACGCGCTGGAGAGATTCTCGGACAGCTTAAGGCGCGAGGAGATGTTAAGGGCGAGATTACCCTGCTAATCGCCAAGGCTGAAGAGGGGGCGGCTCCATCTTCAACCGAAGTCGTCAGCGTCGCACGACGCGTGCGTGAAATCATGTCCGAAGAAAAGATGGATGAAAAGGCCGCTCTGAAGAAAGTTGCTAAAGAGCGCGGGATTGGGAAGAGCGAAGCTTACCGGGAGTGGCAACGGGGAAAGTAGTCTCTACTTCCCCGCCAACTCCTTTTTTACCGCCTCGCTAACTGCTTTGCCATCCACACGCATACCGGCTTCAGCGAAACGGGCCATGGTGGCTTTCATCACCGTTCCCATATCTTTCATCGTTAGCGGACCCGTCATATCGACCATGGCTGCTCGTACTCCGGCTACGATTTCTGCTTCGCTGGCCTCCTTGGGTAGATAGGCCTCGATCAGCGCGATCTCGGCGGCTTCTTTATCAGCCATTTCCTGACGTCCGCCTTTGGTGAACTGCTCGACGGAATCCTTGCGCTGCTTGATCAGCGTGGAGAGCACCTGTTGCGATTCCTTGCCGTCGAGCGGCGCCATCTTCTCGATCTCGCGGTTCTTGAGCGCGGCCTTGACCATGCGCAGGGTGGAAAGTTTCTGCTCTTCGCGAGCCTTCATGGCCGCTACGATGTCTTTCTGGATCTGGTCGATAAGGGGCATGGAGGAATTATAGAGGTCAAAGGTTAGATTGCAGAGGTCAAAACCATCTGGAGCGCAATGCTCAGATCTTCGGCAATCTGGCCTCTAGCTCTGACCTTTTATTTCCCGAACCAACCGCTTTCGAATATTCTGGATGTTCTCATGATCAGAAAAAACAGGCTCTTTACTCCCGGACCTACTCCTCTTCTTCCCGCCGCGCAGACGGCGATGGCTGCTTATGGCGCGCATCATCGCACTGCCGAGTTCCGCACCCTCTTCACGCGTGTGCTTACAGACGTGAAGGAGTTCATTGGCACGAAGAATGACGTGCTGGTGCTGAGCTCTTCGGGCACGGGTTTTATGGAAGCGTCAGTCTCCAATCTGACCTCGCCCGGCGATCGAGTGCTCGTGTTGACTGCCGGTAAGTTTGGCGAGCGCTGGATATCGCTGGCCAAGGCATTCGGTTGTGCTGTCGAGACCGTTACCGCTCCTTATGGGGAAACGATCGCGCTCGAGGAAGTACGTCGCAAGCTGACGCCCGAGATCCGCTGCGTTTATGTGCAAGCGACCGAAAGTTCAACGGGGGCGCGGCATGATGTCGAGGGGATTGCGAAGCTGGTCCGTGGTTTGCCCGACACTTTGCTGGTGGTGGACGCGATTACGGGGCTGGGAACGACTCATCTTGATGTCGACGGTTGGGGAATTGACATCATCCTTGGAGGCTCGCAGAAGGCACTGATGATCCCTCCGGGACTTGCCTACGGGGCGATCAGCGAGCGGGCATGGCAACGCATGGAGACGACGAAATCTCCTCGGTATTATTTTGATCTGCGCAAGGAGCGGAAATCGGCTGCCAAGGCGGAGACGGCTTACACGCCCGCGACGTCACTGTTTGCTGGACTGGCGGCGGCATTCGATTATGTGCGCCAGATGGGAGACGGAAATCTCGCGGCTGGACGCGAAACGTTGATCGCGAATGCTGAGTTATGTGCGGCGATGACGCGAGCTGGCATGCAGGCTCTGGGGCTGAAATTATTTGCGCCGAGTTCTCCGGCAGCGGCGCTGACTGCGGTGACCGCTCCGGCTGGTACTGATTCGAATGTTATTTGCAAGCGCTTCCGCGATCAGTTTGGCGCGGTTGTCGCCAATGGACAGGCCGAGATGAAGGGACAGCTTTTCCGCATCGCCCACATTGGCTACTACGACTATCTCGACACGGTGGGAGTGCTAGCCGCGCTTGAACATGTAATCGCGGAGACCACGGGGAATGCAGTGGAGTTTGGATGCTCAGTTCGAGCGGCGCAGGAAGTTTACGCTAACGCAAGAACTGCAGATCCCTCGCTTCGCTCGGGATGACAATTCTTAAAGGAAATAAAACTCTTAGGAGTCCAAGGCTTCTCTGCGCAGTTTGCGGCTTTCGGCGAGCAGCGACATGGAGTGCATCAGGTTTTGCAGGGTGACGATTCCGACGAGGCGCTGTTCATCGACTATGGGGATGATGCTGAGATTGCGAGCGGAAAGTTTGCGGAAGGCAGAGGCTAGCGATTCCTGCTTGGCGGCCACTTCGAAAATGCGATTCATGACGGCCTGCACGTATCCGTTGCCTTCGGCGCGCAATGCTTCGAGAATTTTTTGGCGCGAGATGACACCGACCATATCGCTGCCGCGCACTACTGGAAAGTCATCTTGCAGCGTGTGGACGGCTTTTTCCAGAGCGTCTTCCAGAGTGTCGGCGGGCGAGAGCGTGGCGAAGTCGGTGAGCATGACTTCTTCGAGACGAACGCTTTGTAGAACGGACTGAAATACCGCCGAGCGCTCTTCGATATTCGCGCCTACAAAGATGAAGAATCCGATCATCACCAACCACCAGTTGCTGACCAGCATTCCGACCATCATGAACATGATGGAGAAGACGTGGCCGATGCGAACGGCGCGTTGGGTCGCGTGAACCATATCTCCGCGACGCCAAAATAGCGCGCGCAAAATGCGGCCACCATCGAGCGGATAGGCGGGCAACAGGTTCAGCAATCCCAGACCGAGGTTCGCCCAGACGATGCTCCGCAAGAGAGTGTTGGAATGAAGAACCGGTCTGGCGGTCAGCGAAAAATTCGGTATCGTCGCCAGCAGGATCAGCGCGGCTAAACCGGCGACTAAGAAATTGACCATCTGTCCCGAGACAGCGATTCGTATGTCACGTTTCCAGGCATTGACGGGGTCGGGAATGGCGTGTCCCTCGTCGAAAATGGGGACGCCGCCGATAGGCAGCAGGATGATGCCCTTTGCAGAAAAGCCGGAGCCGCGGGTCGCCAACGCGCGACCTGCCTCGTGCAGAATTACGCTGCCCAGAATGATGCCGACCAGAGCCAGCCCGCGCAGTGCGGCGCTCGCGTCCTGAGTAGTTGATTCAGTGCTCCAGACGAAGGCAAGTAGGAATAGAAAAGTTAGATGGAGGCGGATTTCGATTCCGAAAAGACGTCCGAGCGGGATGGACCAACTGCGCATCGACATGCCTACCGTTATTCTATCTACTTAGACACCGATTGACCCGGTAGAGATGCCGAACGGTGAAACGGAAGGGCTGAGACTGAAGAAACACGGCTCGATCAGCACAAACTTATGAGAGTTATTGCGGGACAGCATCGGCGGCGGACTTTGCGATCGTTGCCTGGGCTCGAGATCCGGCCCACGGCGGATCGGTTGCGCGAGACGCTGTTTAATGTGCTTTGCTCAGGCAATCCTGACGCGCTAGTGGGCTCGACTTGGCTCGATTTGTATGCAGGGACAGGCGCGGTGGGTATTGAGGCGCTGAGCCGGGGCGCGGGGATAGTGCACTTTGTTGAGTCCTCCAAGGCTGCGGCGGAACTGATTGCTGCGAACTTGAAGTCGCTGGGGATTGTGGGCGGATTCCGGATTGTGAAAGGCGAGACTGGAAAAGCACTGCGGCAGTTGGAGTTAGTGGGAAGCGTGGCGGATTTCGTCTTTCTTGATCCTCCGTATTCGATGTCGGACGAGTATGTGAAAACTTTGGCGGCGCTGGCGGAATCCAAACTGTTGAGCGCGCACGTCATCGTGATTGCTGAGCATGAGAAGAGGTTTGCTCCAGGAGAGGCGTTTGGGGAGTTGCGGCGGTATCGTTTGCTGGTGCAGGGAGACGCGGCGCTTAGTTTTTACCGGCGGGTGGTTTAGGGACAGATCAAGAGCTTTAACCACAGGGAGCACAGAGGGACACAGGGGCAACACAGAGAGAAGACGTAGGGTCGTTATAATCACTACTGCATGGCTAACTTTCCTCCGGTTGACGAACAACTGGCGTATCTCAAAAAGGGCGCGGCGGAGATCGTTAAGGAATCCGAACTTCGCTCTAAGCTTGAACGCTCGCTCGCTTCTGGCAAGCCTTTGCGGGTGAAGGCGGGCTTTGATCCTACTGCTCCCGATCTGCATTTGGGACACACTGTGCTGCTGCGCAAGCTCAAACATTTTCAGGATCTTGGACACACGGTAATTTTTCTGATCGGCGATTTTACGGGGATGATTGGCGATCCTACTGGGCGCTCGGCTACTCGGCCTCCGCTGACGCGGGAGCAGATTGTGGAGAATGCTGAGACTTATAAAGCGCAGGTCTTCAAGATTCTCAGTCCGGAAAAGACGGTGGTGGATTTTAACAGCCGCTGGTTCTCGAAATTTTCGGCTGAGGATTTCATACGTTTGACGGCGAAGTACACGGTCTCGCAGATGCTGGAGCGCGAGGACTTTCATAAACGATTTCGTGATGAGAAGCCGATTGCCATGCATGAACTGATCTATCCGCTGGCGCAGGGATATGACTCGGTGGCGCTGGAAGCGGATGTGGAGTTGGGAGGAACGGACCAGAAATTCAATCTGCTGGTGGGACGCGAACTGCAGCGAGCTTACGGGCAGGAGTCGCAGGTGGTGCTGACTACTCCGATTCTGGAAGGATGGCGACAAGGCGCGGCGAAGATGTCGAAGTCATTGGATAATGCGATCGGCATTCATGAACCTCCGCTGGAGATGTACGGCAAAGTGATGGCAATCTCGGATGAAAAGATGTGGCCTTATTACGAATTGCTGACTGATGTGGGGGTGATAGAAATTCGGGCGATGATGGGCGACGCCGCGAATCGGAAAGAAAATCCGATGGTGCTTAAGAAGAATCTGGCACGATTGATCGTTACCGACTTCCACTCCGCCGACGCCGCCAGGAGGGCAGGCGAGGATTGGGCGAAACAATTTCAGAAGGACGAGACTCCCGCGGACATCGAGGAGGTGCTTGTGGCGTTCACCGATGTTGAAGTTCGTCCCGGAGAAGGGTTCTTGGATCTTCAAGGAGAAGAGAGCGAGCGGAATGTCAGACTCGACAAATTGCTCGCTCAGATTGGTCTCGCTGACTCTGCCAGTGATGCTGGACGCAAGAGAAAGCAGAAAGCTGTGAGGGTAAATGGCGAGTTGAAAACGGACCCGATACTCCTCTGGAATCCAAAGGAGCCACTGACTGTGAGGGCAGGTCGAAAAATAAAGAAAGTCACTTTCACGCTCTCAGAACACGCCACCAAACTGTCATCCTGAGCGCAGCGGGCGGATTCGCGACCGCGAATACGCTTGCGGAGTCGAAGGACCCCTATGGCCTCCTCACCGTCGGACTTATCAGTTTTGCCATTCAGCCGTTTCTAGTCCCTAGTACTGCGGAGTTTGGATTGGGCAGACTCTCGTCATTGGGTCATCGATAGAACTCCCTGGGGCAATGGCGACGGTGTTTCTGGTGTAGGGGTCCTTCGACTCCGTCATTCCGTTCGCTTCGCGAACTGAATGATTCCGCTCAGGATGACAATTTGGTTAGAGTTCGCTAGTGCTGGGTTTTTACTCGGCGGAAGCCGGAGGAGTTGGAAGAGTCTTGGGATTGCTGCTCTCATCTGAACTCGTCATCCAGGGATACCATGCCCGCGCCAAATCCAGCCAGTGCGGATTTACGGATTCGATCAGCGCAATTTTCTTTGACCGCCTCCAACCCTTGAGCTGCTTTTCGCGGTTGATCGCCTTCTGAACCTCGTCGAAGGACTCTCGGTACAACAGGCGTTCGACCTGATGTTTGTCTGAGAATCCTTCGATGCGGTGGAATTTGTGCTCGAAGACACGTTTGTGCAGGTTGCCGGTCATGCCTATGTAGAGGGTTCCCGACAGACTGCCCATGATGTATGCACAATACGTTCTTCGCTCTCTGGGCATGAATGGAGTAGGGGCCTTCGACTCCGCTCAGGGTGACAGGGTAGGGGTTGGGATGCAGTGACTTTCATCACGTCACGATTGTTCGGATTTGCGAACACGCGTTTTTCTTCGGGAGCAATGTTTCTTGCGCTGCATGACAGCGGATGAGAGAAATAGTTATGAAACTTACTTTGCCGCCTGGAATTTTTAAGGCTTACCTTTTCGATTGCGATGGCACTATCGCTGACTCTATGCCGCTCCATTATGTGGCTTGGAGTAGGGCGCTTGCTGAGAGGGGATGCGAATTTAGTGAAGAGCTGTTCTATGCTTGGGGCGGAATGTCGGTGGCTGAGATTATTTGCACGCTTAATGAGCAGTGCGGGCTTTGTATGCCGGTAGCTGATGTGGCTCAGCGGAAGGAGGAATTGTATTTTGAAAATCTTCCTCAGCTTAAGGCTGTTCCTGAAGTGCTGGAGCATATTGAAGCTAGCTATGGACGAATTCCCTTTGCCGTCGTCTCTGGAAGTACTCGGGAGTCGGTGACTGCTTCGCTCACGGCGCTTCATCTCCTTGATAAATTCGAGACGCTGGTTTGTGCCGGAGATTATGTGAAGAGCAAACCTGATCCTGAACCGTTCTTGATTGCTGCTCGCAGGCTGGGCGTTGCTCCTCGGGAATGTCTTGTGTTTGAAGATGCGGATATGGGCATCGAGGCCGCTACTGCGGCTGGAATGGCCTCGGTTAAGGTCGCTAAAAACCTGGTTTCTCGAGTTTAAAACTTCATCAGTACCGGTCTTTTGTTATGCCAGTCCGTGGCTTGCTCATAGGCTTGGGCGGCTTGCAGCAGCGCTACTCCTCGCCAGGGAGCGGCGGCTAGTTGCAGACCTATCGGCAGGCCATCTTTAGTGAATCCGCAGGGGATTGAAATCGTCGGGATTCCCCAGACATTGAAGGGGCGGGTGTTGCGCAGCATTAGCAACTCTTGCGGGCGCAAATCCTCGGGATGGCTTTGCAGATCGGCGATGGCCGGCGGCGGGATGGGGACGGTGGGGGTCAAGAGCACGTCTACTTCTTCGAACACTTTTTGAATATCGTTGCGGCTGCTCTGGAGTTCGCGGCTGGCGGCTAGAGCATCGGAGGCGGAGATTGTGGCTCCGGACTGGATCCGTGCCAGGGTTGCGGGCTGGTAGAGCTCGGGCGAGGCCGACATGAAGGGCTCGTGGTAGGCATAGGCTTCCGCGCTTGCCAGCGTGCGATCGGTGGAGACCTCCATTTTGAAGTCTCGCAGTTTGAGATCGCGAATCTCGGCATGGAGCTGGCGAAAAATGTCGATTGCTTTTTCGGTTGCAGCGGCGATGTCGGGATGAAGATTGTCGAAGAAAAAGTCCCTGGGCACGCCTACTCGAAGATTTGCCGGCAGTTGGTCGAAGGCTGAGATGAAGCTGGGTTCGGCGCTGTGTTCGGCACTGCGATCGGCTGTGGTTCGGGTCTTCATCACCTGCAACATCAAGGCGGCGTCATAGACGGAGTTTGCTATTGGGCCTACGTGATCGTAGGACGACGACAGTGGAATGACTCCGCGAACGCTTACGCGGGCGTAGGTTGGCTTGAGTCCTACTACTCCGCAGTAGGCAGCGGGGAGACGGACGGAGCCGGCGGTATCGGTGCCTACGGCGCCGAAGCCCAGAGTGGCGGCGACGCTGGCGGCCGAGCCTCCAGAGGAACCGCCAGCTACGCGGGTTGTGTCCCACGGATTGTGGACCTCGCCGAAGTAGCTGATCATCGAGCTGCCTCCGTAGGCGAATTCGTGGAGATTTTGCTTGCCTAGAAAGATTGCGCCTCCGGCGCGCAGACGGCGGACGACCTCGGCGTCTTCGGTGGGGACGCGATCTTTAAATAATGCGCTGGCGGCGGTGGTGCGGAGTCCGGCGGTATCGATGTTGTCTTTGAGGCCGATGGGGATACCGTGCAGCGGGCCGAGATAGTTTCCGCGATAGATTTCGCGTTCGGCCAGGCGGGCTCGCTCGAGAGCGGACTCGGCGGTGACGGTGATGAAGGCATTGAGTTTCGGATTTAGCTTTTCAATGCGATCGAGGCATTCGTGGGTGAGCTCGACGGGAGAGATGGAGCGGTCGCGAATTTTTGGGCTTAGCTCCCGGATGTTGAAGAGCAACGGCTGTCCTCCTCCCTGCTCGGAGCCATTATGGGACTTTATCGGGGTGATATTTGAAAATCTTTTATTTTGTCGATCTTTAGAATCATTGGTTTAGGCGAAAATTTCCGCCAAATCTTTGAGTTTAAAGGGCTTATTTGCATAATCTTGGGGAATAAGGAGTTGCTTCGAGTTTAGTTCTCAGCTCCCGGTTCTCAGTTCTCAGACTCCCCTGATACCTCAAATCAAAAAGGGTGGGGATTTCATCCCTCACCCTTTTATTTTTGATCTAGTTCTATTGTAGCAATTTCGGATGGGCTGAGTGGACACTTTCGGCTGGTTTATATTTCCTTGCTGGTCATTGGCTTGCGCGGAAAACGGCGGGAATGGGGGCTTGACAGGGTTGGCGGCTTCGACGGCGTCGAGAGTGCCCAGTTTGGGTTCGCGGGCGGGTAGGGGTCCTTCGACTTCGCTCAGGATGACAGTTTTCGAGGTCTGGTAAATGCTTTCGAGACTAGATAAGCAACCGGGCCTGCGACTAGGGCCCATGGCCCCCAACGCATGGCTATGGGATCGCTGTAGCGGAGGACTACGTAGGTCATGGCTAGAGGCATGGCGATTACGTAGAAGAGTCCTAGATTGCCTCCGGGGATGCGGAAGGCTCTTGGGAGGTCGGGATGGGTGCGGCGTAGTCCCCAGGCGGAGAGGACGGTTAGCACGGTGACGGCGGCGCGCAGCCAGACGTAGATGCTGATTAGTTCTCCTAGCGAATTTAGAGCCAGTGAGGCGTAGATGGCGGCGGAAATTAAGATTGCGATCCACGGGGTGCCGTAGCGGGGATGGCGGCGGGTTAAGAATGTTGGGAGGTATCCGTCTTCGGCCAGCGTGAAGGGCATGCGGGTGCTGGTGAGCACGGTGCTGTTGAGTAAGGCAACGTTGCAGATCATGGCGGCGATGGTCATCAGGCTGCCTAGCCAGGGACCACCGATGAGCAGAGCGGCGGTGGAGTAGTATCCGTCTTTCCATTGCTGCCAGTTGTCGGCCGAGGCCAACGCCGCGAAGGTTGGCAGGAAATACGTGGCGATGGACAACGGGACGACCAGAGCTAATGCGCGCGGATAGGTGCGCTGCGGATCGTCTACTTCTTCGGCCACGGAGGAGCATTGCTCATATCCGGAGTAGGCCCAGATGACCAGCGCCAGTCCTACTCCGAATACTTTTGAGAATGGCTGGTTGGGTGGCACAAGCGGCACGAAGGGATTGTGATGCCACCTGGCCAGGCCCACCACTACCATGGCGATCACGGGAACGAAAATCAGCAATTCGAAAACGGTGGCGGCCTTGCCGACCATTTGAATTCCGCGAATGTTTACCCAGGTGATGACGGCGATCAGGATGAAGGAAACTAGCCAGTGCTTCCAGCCTATGATCTGCGGGAAGTAGAAGGTCAGGTAGTCGGTGAAGAGTACGGCATAGGATCCGCCTAAGAGGAATGAGGCGGACCAGTTCCACCATCCGGCTAGGAATCCCCAGAAGTCTCCGAAGGCGGCGCGGCTCCAGCGATAGAAGCCACCTTCGACGGGCATGGCGGTGGTGAGTTCGGCGGCGACCAGCGATACGGGGATGCACCAGAACAGCGGGACGAGCAGGAGATAGAGCAGGCTCATGCCAGGGCCGCTGGTGCTGATTGTGGCTTCCAAGCCGAAGGGGCCTCCGGTGGTGTACGAGAACATTACGAAGACGAAATAGAAGAGGCTGGCTTTGCGGAGGGTGTGAGTCGGGGATGAGGTTGGGGTGGGCATCGTAGCGGCGGCCAGTTTACAGGAATTGGGAGCATGAGGTCCTTCCCCTTCGGCTCCGCTCAAGGTCAGGATGACATGGGTAGGTTAGGCACGGCGGTGGTGGAGTGCTACTAGGGTGTCGAGCGCATCCTTGATGATGAAGGTGACGGCTTCGTGGATGGCTTCCTCGGATAGCTCGGCTGATTTGCCGACCATATCCATAGTGATGCGAACGCGGGTGCCTCCGGAATCAGGGGTGAAGGTGACATGTTCTTCGGCGGTGATTCCCAGCGCGTGATTGAGCAGGCTGATGGAGCGGGGCAAAGTGATCGAGGTCACGACTGTGGTGACGGTGGCGGGGATGGGCTTAAGAATGCCGTAGCGCAGACGGCTCCCGACCTGCCAGGGAACGCCCTCGACCCACGAAGCTTCATCGTAGATTCCGCGATGGAGGAGGCGTTCGAGATTAAGAAAAGCTAGGAATGCGGCATCAGATGAAGCGGGAACAATAACCGAATAGTCGACGCGTGGCAGCATGGGAAACGCCAACGATGCGCGATTATGCCCCGATTCCGAGGGGAAGACAAGGACTAAGGCTGGCTTGCTCGAGGTCGAGGAGCTGGCGCTTGATGTCGAGGCCTCCACCGTAGCCGCAGAGTGATCCGCTGGAGGCTATTACGCGGTGGCAGGGGACGACGATGGCGATTGGATTCCGGTTGTTTGACATGCCGACTGCACGGTAGGCGTGGGGATGGCCGATGGCTTGGGCGATGTCGCGGTAGCTGCATGTCTCTCCATAGGGAATTTCTAGTAGCGCGTGCCAGCAGGCTAATTGGAAATCGGTTCCGCGAAGATCTAGCGGGAAGGTAAAGACGCGGCGCTCGCCGGAAAAATATTCGGTGAGCTCGCGCAGATACGGCGACAGGGTCGATTTGGACTCGCGCAGCTCTATCTTGGGATTTAATTTCAGGGTATGAGCTTCGAATTCCAGGCGGACTAATCCTTTGGAGGATGCGGCTAGGAAGAGCGGGCCTACTGGTGAAGAAGTGCGGATATAAGACAGAGTCTCCATAACGGGTTGGAGAATAGCACGTGGGTTGGAGATTCTTTGAAATATGCGGCTTGGTGATGGGGATGATGGCCGAAATTGTCCATGGGACGCGGATGATGCAGACCAATCGTGCATGAGGTCCTTCCCTTCGGCTACGCTCAGGGTCAGGATGACAGAGCGAGTTGGATGACAGCACGGGTGGGCTGCGCAAGCCGAAAACAATAAAAAAGCCTCCCGTTTTCAGGGGGAGGCTTTCTCGGGGAAGGTACTGCTGGTACTACTTCTGCACTGCTTGATCCTGATTGGTGGTTGTGGTGGTGGTCGAAGCCAGTTGCTCCAGATTGTTCTTCAAGAGGCTAATTTCAACGCGTCCACCGGTAATACGCTTCGGCTTTTCACCGTCCGCTGTGGCGGTCGGAGCCGGGGCATTGCCCATTCCGACGAGGTAAATTCGGTAGATGGGAATGTCATGGTTCAGCGCTAGATAGCGAACGACCGACTCGGCCATCTTTTGCGAGTTGGCGATTGCCACCTGTCCGTGGCCGGAGGAGAAGCCCTGGACTTCGACGACATAGCCGCGCTGATCTTTCAGCGGGGTCGCCATCTCATCGAGAGCAGTCTTGGCGTTCTGGCTGAGGACGGTTTGTCCGGGCTTGAAGAGAATTTCGGTTTGAGTGGTGGCCTGGTACTGATCGATATTGGTTACCACTTGCTCGACCGTGGTCAGACGGGTATTAGCTTGCTGCGCGGTTTGCTGCGCGGCTTGCGCCTTGTTGCCGGCATCGATCGCGTGCTGATCGGCCTCGTTGGCCTTCGCGGAAGCGAGTTGAATTCCCTGCTGGGCGCGGGCGTCGGTATCTTTGATCGCCTTGGTGTTCGAGGCGGTCAGCTCATCGAGTTCGTTGATGCGGTCGCGGATCGGCTCGGTCTGACGGGCGACATATTTCTTGCGAGCGAATGGATTCACGCGTCCCCAGAAGCCCTCGCGGGTGTCCGGTTGCAGAGGATCTTTGCCAGTGGCGGTATCGGCCTTGGTGGTTGGCTGAGTCGACGACTGACTGGATGCCGTCGCAGGTTGAGTCTGGGTAGTGGAATTGTCTTGCGCAAATACCGGGACAGCGAGCATTGCGGCAAGCAGCAGACCGAAGATGGTGCGGTTTTTCATTTTAGACTTCCTCCAAGTGGGGAATGGGAGATCCACTCCGTTCGCCTTCCGGCGCGATTTAGATTGCGTCGTCACTACTAACAAGTCCGTCAGTTATATTAGTTGGCAAACGCCGACGCAGCGGATGCCTCAAAAATCCGGTCATACTGCCTGACCTGCAATTCTATATAACAGTTAGCGTGCCAAATGCCCGGACAGGCGGCACGGAATGCAAGTGCTTTATTTTCATAGATATTCTATCCCATAGAGGCTTTGGGGCGCAGTTTAGTTGGCGGTAATTTTGGCGGGAACCGGTATAAAAACTGCGTGCAAGGGTTTGCTTCCGGGGGTAGGAAGCGGCGCTCAGGATTTAGATTGGGGCATGAGGTCCTTCGCTCCGCTCAGAGATGACAATACGTTTTAGCTGCTCAGTTTTAGGTGCAAGTTTTGGGCTGCGATGTTGGGGCATTACTCACGGCAATATTTCTCGTATTGCTGATAGATGAAGGGGTCCGTCATGCCTGCGATGTAATCGCAGATTACTCGGGGGAGCGGTTCTTCGGCGGATTTTTCCCGGTAGTTGCGGGGTAGATCGTCGGGTTCTTCCATCCAGTGGGCAAAGAGTTCTCCGGTGATGCGCTCGGCATCTTCTTTTTCGGCTGCCAGGGCGGGGCTGTAGTAAAGATTTTCGTAGAGAAAATCTTTCAGGCGGCAACGCTCGGCTTCTACGGGCGGACTGAAGGCAGCGAGGCGATCTTGGTGGCGGCGAACGTCGTCGACGGAGTGCACGCCAGCTGCTTTCACGCGTTGCTCCGTGTTCGTGATCAGGTCGCCTACAAATCCGTCGAGAATGCTTTTTAGCGCTTCGTTGAAGACCAACTTTTCGGCGGCGTTTGGATAACGTTTTTTGGCATCGCGGAAATGCCGCGCGAAAAGATCCGCGCCGTCGGCGATTTGATCGACTGTGAGTAAGTGTGCTTCGTAGCCATCGTCTAGATCGGCGGTGCTGTAGGCGATCTCGTCGGTCAGATCGATAAGCTGCGCTTCGAGCGGGGGACGCTGGTCTAATAAGTACTCGGATAGTTCGGGATAATTTTTTTCATCGTAATCATGCGAGTGCTTGATGATGCCTTCGCGGACTTCGAAAGTGAGATTCAGTCCGCGGAAGGACGCGTAGCGAAGTTCGAAATCTTCGACGATGCGGAGCGCGTGCAGATTGTGATCGAAGAAAAAACCGTGCTGACGCATGGCCGCGTCTAGGGCTTTTTCTCCGGAGTGTCCGAAGGGCGGATGGCCTAGATCATGGGCCAAGGATAGTGTTTCCGCCAAGTCGATGTTCAACCCAAGTTGCTGGGCGATGGTGCGCGAGATCTGCGCGACTTCGATGGTGTGGGTGAGGCGGTTGCGAAAGTGATCGGAGTAGCGGCGGGTGAAGACCTGCGTTTTGGCCTCCAATCGGCGAAAGGCTCGCGCATGGACTACACGATCGCGGTCACGTTGATAATCGTTGCGGTAGGGGTGTGGCGGCTCGGGATGACGGCGTCCGCGGGAGTTTTCTACGCGAGCCGCATAGTCGGCGAGCATGAGAAGAGTTTAGCAGCGAACCTAGCGTTGTTGTGATCGCTGACGAGTGCCGAGCTGCGCTCGGCCTGGACCCTTCGACTCCGCTCAGGGCAGGCTCACGAGTCGCCCGTCCCCACACGGACAGATAGGGAAATTATTACTTTGCGCCCTCATCTTTGGCTAGGCGCATCTTGGCGGAATCCAGTTTCTTCTGCACTCGCGCCACTTCGATTGGATCGGTTTCCGCGGCAATGGTGCGGTTCCACTCGGTGAGCGCCCGCTCCCAGTTGGTCGCGGCCAGTTTCAGGCGGCCCGTCTTCTGGTACAGATCGCCAAGATGATCGTGGACGGTAGGATCAGTATTGATTTTCTGCGAGGCTTTCAGCAGGTTTTCTTCCGCCAGTTCATATTTTCCTAAACGGAAGTATGCCCAGCCGAGAGAATCGAGATAAGCGCCATTGGCGGGATCGAGATCTACTGCGCGCTTGATGTATCCAATCGCTTCTTCGAGCTTCGTGTTCTGGTCGGCTAACATGTAGCCCAGATAATTCAGCGCTGAAGCATGGTCGGGATCACTGGCCAGCACTTTCTTGAACTGTTCTTCCGCTTCGGGGTAGCGCTTCTCGCGCTCAAAAGTTGATCCGCGCAGGAACCAGACGTATTCTTTGTCGTCGGGCTTGGTTGAAAGTTGCTCGGCTTTGTCTAGCGACTGCTCGGCCTCAGGGAACCGGCGCAGCCGCGTGTACATCTGCGCCAGCGCGATGTAAACCGTACGATCGTCGGCGTCACCCTTCAACAGGGCATGAACATCTTTGAGCGCCTTGTCGGCCTCGCCCATATCCGCCTGCTGCGACGCCAAAACCATTTTCAGATCGCGGCTGGTGGGCAGCTTTTGGACTGCTTCTTTGGCGGCGTCGGTGGCCTTCTGCCATTCCTTGGCTTCGCGCCAGGTATCGATGATCTGCTGATAACCGCGCTCGATATTGTCGTCGCCGCCCAGGGCAACGATTTCGCGGAAGCTCTCGACGGCGGCCGGATTATTCCCCTGGTCGCGGTAGATCATTCCTAGTCTTTCGAGAAACACCGCCCGGTTGCTCTTTTCACCATTCGAATATTTGCCGTCGGCTTTCTCTGATTTCTTCAGCAGATCGCGCATGATGGGGATGGCTTCGTCATAGCGGCCCTGCGCCTGGTAGATGGCGGCGATGTTATAGGGAACTTCGACCGAATCCTGCACCATGGTCTCGGCTTTTTTCAAGTTTTCAAGCGCGAGATCGAATTTACCTTGCTTGCGATAGATTTCCGCAATGCGAACGTAGGTCTGCGCGTCTTCTGGGTTCGCATCCGCGATCACTTTGTATTGTTCGAGCGCGGCATCGGATTGACCATCGTTCAGCAGGTTCTGCGCGAGGCCGCGAATCGCGTCCAGGTTGTCGCGGTCTAGTTCGATGGCGTGGCGATAAGCTTCGATCGCTTCTTTGTATTGCTTCTGTTGTTCGTAGGTATAACCAAGCGCCGAATAGAGCTTTGCCGAGCGCTGCGTGTTCGGCACAGAACTGAGCACCTGAGTGGCGCGTGCAGTATCACCGAGTTCGTTATAGAGATAGGCAAGGGTAGTGACTGCTTCTTCGGAATCCGGCTGCAGTTTTACAGCGGTCTTAAATTCGGTCTCCGCTTTTTGCAGATCGTTGTTTAAGCGATACAGGCGTCCCAGAAGCAAATGATCGTCCATGCTGTCGGGCTGCAAGCGGATGATCTGCTCATACTGTTCGATCGCCAGTTTCAATACGCTTTCCGAACCGTTGCCGGCCTGCATGTCGCCGAGCGAGCGCAGATAGATCCGTCCCAGCAGACGGCGGGCTTCGAGATTGTTCGGATTTTTCTTGATAATGTCTTGCGCTTCGACGACGGCATCGCGAATTCGGCCAGTCTTGGCATAGAGCTCGGCGAGACCGGATGTCAGATATGCGGAGGTCGGGTCCGCATCAATCGCGGCACGATATTCTTCAATCGCTTTATTGGCCAGTTCGCTGCGGCCGTAGGTGGCCACTTGTTCCTCATACATGTGCGCGAGGGTGAAGTGGTAGTAGGCGGCGGCACGGTCGGGAGTCTTCGCTTTGTCGTTCGTCTTGTCGGTCGATTGGGCACCCGCGGCAAGCGAATCCTTGGGGTGAGCGGGTTGACCTTGAGCGACCAAACATTGGGTCAGTAAAAAAGACCCCGAAAGAATTACGACTCTAATCCAAAACTGTTTTTTCATGAAGAAATCCTGCAACAACAAATAGCAACCCACATATCCCTTGGATGCTGATCCGCAGCCATCCGGATTTTCTTATTCTACCCTCGGCAGGCCATCCGGTGTCGAGAAAGCGCAGAGACAGAAGCCGGAGGTACAGGGGCTTTGGAGCCTATTGTCAAAGAAAGTAAAGATTGGCGTTTTGGGCTCAAACTTTGAGATTTAATGTCTGAAATGCCTCACTCCGGTGAAGATCATAGCCATCCCGAGACGGTCAGCGGCATCGATGACCTCTTGATCGCGCACAGAACCTCCGGGTTGGATGATGGCCGTTGCGCCAACTTTGGCAATTTCTTCGACACCGTCTGGGAAGGGAAAGAAGGCGTCGGACGCGGCTACTGTGCCTTTCAGGGGCAGTTGCGCCTTCATGGCTCCTAGTTTGCATGAATCGACGCGGCTCATTTGTCCGGCGCCGACGCCCACGGTTTGGCCGTCGCGAGCATACAGAATGGCGTTAGACTTTACGTGTTTGCAAACCTTCCACGCAAATACCAGGGCTCGCTTTTCGTCCGGAGTTGGCGTGCGCTTGGTAACAACTTTCAGATCGGCTTCAGTCAGCTCGCGCAGATCGGAATCCTGGACGAGCATGCCTCCCGAAATATTTTTTAAAGCCCAGGGTTGCTGTCCGGTCGGAACCTCTACCAAACGGAGATTTTTCTTCGAGGCGAAGGCCGCTTTAGCTCCATCATCGAAGGCGGGAGCGGCGATTACTTCTAGAAATAATTTGGCCATTTCGGTTGCGGCTGCGGCATCGACCGGGCGATTCACTCCGATCACTCCGCCGAAGGCCGAGACTGGATCGCATTCCAGAGCGCGGACATAAGCCTCGGCTAGCGTCTTGCCGGTTGCGGTTCCGCAGGGATTGGTGTGTTTGATAATGGCGCAGACAGGCTCGTCGAACTCCTGCGCCAAATCCCAGGCGGCTTGCAGATCGACGATGTTGTTATAGGAGAGCTCTTTGCCTTGAACCTGTTTCGCGTTGGCCACACCTGCGCCTGATCTGTCCGAGTACATGGCGGCTTTCTGGTGCGGATTCTCTCCATAGCGCAGGTCTGCCACTTTTTGAAATGCCAGGCGCAAATTTTGGGGAAAGCCTTCTGCTGCGTGCAATTTGAAGTCGCCGCCGATCTGCTCCAGCGTCGATGCTATAGCGGAATCGTAGGCTGCCGTGGTGGCGAATGCCTTCTGCGCCAGACGCCATTTCGTTTCGCGTGACACCGCACCAGCTGAGCGCGCCATTTCGTCGGCGACTGCGGCGTAATCGGCGGGTGAGGTGACGACGGCAACGTCCTGAAAATTTTTGGCGGCGGAACGAATCATCGACGGGCCGCCGATATCGATGTTTTCGATCAACTCCTCGAAGTGCACGCCGGGCTTGGCGGCGGTCTTTTCGAAGGCATAGAGATTGACCACCACCATATCGATGGCGGGGATGCCGTGTTCGGCGACTGCGGCACGATGAGAGCCGTCTTCGCGGCGATGCAGAATGCCTCCGTGTACCTTCGGATGCAGCGTCTTGACGCGGCCGTCGAGCATTTCCGGAAATCCGGTCAGCTCGGAGATATCTTTCGCGGTGATGCCGGAGTCGCGCAGGATTTTGGCGGTGCCTCCGGTCGAGACCAGTTCGACGCCGAGAGCGGCCAGTTTGCGGGCGAAATCTATTAGGCCGGATTTATCGGTGACACTTAGAATGGCACGTTGAATTTTAGACACGGGACCCCTAGAGCAGATGAAAATTTGGCGAACAGAGATTTTAGCAGCTTGAGGTGGGTTCCCAACTAGAGACAAGTACATAGAGGTGCTTCGCTCAAGGATGACAGGTACTTTGAGAATTCTGGGCAGTGGGAGAATGCCTTGCTTCGTTCGGGATTGCGTGAGCGGGTAGGGGTCCTTCGACTATGCAAGACCTCCACTTCGTGGAGATCTTGCTCCGCTCAGGATGACATATCAGTGTGAAGTGGGAAGTTGCTAGGTTTTTGCTTTGGCCTTCAGCTTGACTTGTCCATCCTGCATTTCTACTGAGTAGACTACAGCATCGCAACCGTGTTGCTTGCGAATTTCGCTGGTTTTTCTGCTGACGAACGCCGCGAAGGAGTCCAGGTTGCCGGAAACTTTCTCTCCCGATTTTTGCTTGGCTTCGGTTAGCGCTTTGTAGAGGGATTCGACCCGCTCGCGCTCGGCCGTCGTGCCCGAACACTGTACGGAGAAAGGCTGATCGGCTCCGTGAGCTTGGGCAGCCGCAGCTTCGGCGCTGTGACTGAGACCGTACGCTTGATGATGTTTCGATTCGTGTTCTGCACTGACGCGCACTCCCTGCACCGAGAGGATCGCATCGGCGGGTCGGCGATAGCCTTCCTCGCGAATTCGCGTTTTCTTGCGCCACAAGTCGCTTTGTACGGCATAGCGCTGCGCCATTTCGTTGTAACGGAAGCGCTGTGCAAAATTCATCCGCGCGCCATCGCTGAACTTGCGAATTAATGAGAGAACTTTCCATTCGACGTCGGCGGGCGGTCGTTTGGCTGGATTGTTGAAGAACATCTCATACTCGATCTTCAGCCGCCGAAGTTGCTGCTCGAGGAGATTCAGTTCTTCATCGGTGGTCACAAGGATTCCCCCGTCAACAGCTTAGCGTTGTGGTTGCGGGTTGACGAGGTTCCCGCTGGGCACGTCGGGGATGGTACGAAAGTAAGGGAGCGGCAGGTATCAGCCGTCAGCTCCCAGCCTGCAGGCAATACTGAGTTGAAAAAGGACTGAATTTACGGATGGCTGACTACTTACTTTGAACTGGACGCCATTTTCTTTACCATGGCTAGTACCAGCTTCCGGTCACTGTCGTTCAGATTTGTCGAGTAACGGCGCATCTGGCTCAGGAAACGGACTTCGTCATCGGAGAGCTGGGGCAAGCCTTTGTGGCCGTTGCTGTTGCCTTCGGCGAAGAATTGGGACAAGGCTAGATCCATTGCGCCGGCGATTTTCGCTAGAGTGTCGAGCGAAGGAATGGTGTGTCCGTTCTCAACCCGCGATAGGTAGCAGCGCAACAGGCCGGTGCGCTTTTCGATGTCACCCTGTGACATGTTGCGCTGGAGCCGGAAATTGCGGATGGTCTCGCCGATATTCATAGGTAAGTGACTAACGAAGTTTTAACAAAAGATGCTGTGCATAGTAACCAGAGCGGTACCTTCTGGCAAGTGGAAATTCTTTGCTCGTTAGAACGCGGGGATTTCGTCGGTGTTATTCGGGGGGATGCCTTGGGATCGAGCAAGCGGCGTATCTCGGGCATGAAGAAAAACTTGAACCACAGAGGACACGGGGACGCACACGGAGGCAAAAGTACCTCTGCGTTAGCTAGCGCTTTCTTACCCTCGGAACCTGTTTCGGAGCTAGCTTCGGAATTCCGAATTCGCATACCATGCGCCTGAGGCCTTGATAGTGCGCTTTTGCGTCTGATAGTCCACGTAGGTGAGGCCGAAGCGTTGGCTGAAACCTTCGGCCCACTCGAAGTTATCCATCAGACTCCAAGCGTGGTAGCCACGGACATCGGCACCGTCGCGGATGGCGCGAGCTAATTCGGAAAGATAGCTTTGGTGGTAGGCGACGCGGCGGGCGTCGTTAATCTTTTTTTCTTCAACCTTTCTTTCGTTGTTCTCTTTCGCGGCGGTCTTTTTTTCGGCGAACTTATTTTCAGCGATTTTGCTTTCGACAAAAGGTCCGTCGTTGTAGGCGCAGCCGTTCTCGGTGATTTCGAGGACGGGGCGATCGTAGTCGCGCGTGATGCGCATAACCATCTCATACATGGACTGCGGCCACACTTCCCAGCCTTTGTCTGTTTTCGGACCTTTCTGGCCGCCTGACATACGGGCGGGTAGGAGCATTAAGCGGGCATCCGAAAGACGTTCGCTCAGCGTTGGCGCGGAGACCATTACTCGGTAGTAAAGATTCATACCGATAAAATCCAGCGGCGCGCGCACCAAGTCCATATCGTGTTGTTGAATTTTCATGAATACTGCGGGAGAAAAAGAAAATGCGTTGGGATAGCGGCCGCGCAGAGCTGGTTCGAGAAACCACACATTGACCATGCCGTGAGCACGTTCCGCGGCCTGCTTATCCTCTTCGGAGTTGGTGACTGGCTCGCAGGGAGACATGCTGAAAGCGCTGCCTACACGAGACTTGGGGCAAATCGCTTTTATAGCGCGAAAGCCGGCGCCCTGCGCCAGATTCGCTACATGCGTACCTTTTAGAAAATCGATTATGCTGCGCCTGCCGGGAGCGTGCGTGCCTTCGAGATATCCAAGGCTGAGGAAAGCCGCCGGCTCGTTAAGCAGCAGCCAGTCTTGCACGCGATCTCCTAGAGCTCGGGAGACGATTTCGGCGTAGTCGGCGAAGCGCGAGGCCAGATCGCGGTTGGTCCAGCCGCCGGCGTCCTCTAGTTTTTGCGGGAGATCCCAATGATAGAGAGTGAGCATGGGACGAATGTTGGCGGCCAGGAGCTCATCGACGAGCCGGCTATAGAAATCCAGACCTTTGGAGTTCGGCTTGCCGATTCCGTCTGCCTGGATGCGCGTCCATGCGACTGAAAAACGGTAGCTATTCAGATTTAGAGAACGCATCAGCGCCACGTCATCTCGATAGCGGTGGTAGTGATCGCAGGTGATGTCGCCGTTTGATCCATCTTTGATATTGCCGGGAGTGTGGGCGAAGCGATCCCAGATGGACTCACCCTTGCCATCTTCATTCCATGCGCCTTCGATTTGAAACGCGGCCGTGGCTGCGCCCCAGTAGAAATTCTTCGGAAAACTTATTTGTGGTGAAGACGCTCTTGCGGCGCGTGCGAGCCAAGGCGTGAGAGCGGTGGCGGCCAGCGACTGCGACAGAGATTCCAGAAATTGGCGTCGAGTAACGATTACGGGGTCCCTTCAAAGAGCGGCCATAGCTGGTCGGATGTGACGCGATAGATGGCGTAGGCGCTGCCACCGTCGAAGGTTCGCCGGAAGAGCAATTCTCCACGGCCATCGCCGTCGGCGTCGACGGCGTCGATCAACTCCATGCGTGGCGCGATTTCTAGGTGGTGCGAGTCTGTTTGCGAGAAGAATAGCTTTTGTAGCTCGCCTTCGAGGTTGGTGCGAGCGATCAGAGTGATTTCTTTTGGCTCTATTTCCTTTGGCGCCGTTTCTCTGGATCCTGCTGAGCTTCCGGCTGCGCTTGTGACGAACGGCTGGGTCTTCGCGGAGAGCACCAGCACCGGCTCGTTCGAGTTGGAGAGATCGAAGATGCGCAAGCTGACATCTTCGAATGCAAGCTTCTGCGGCTTGGCGCTGGACTTACCAGAAGATTTACTTGCCGACGACTTTTTGTTTCCTGGCTGAGCTTCTTTCGCCGCGGCATTTGCCTCTGCCTGAAGCTGCGTTGTGGCTAGATCAAGCATTTTGTTGCGATAGACGGCTTCCTCTGCCGGCTTTAGATCATAAATGTAGGGGCGCGGATCAGGCCCTCCGACATCGGAAATTGCCGGGATGACGACGATTTGCGGCGGGGATGCTGCCGAGTTTTTTGCCGTCGCGTCTTTTCCTGTGCTCGATGACGTTCTCGAGGCTGCGTTTGCCGATACTTCAGTTTGGGAATCGAACGTAGTGAAAGGCTCAGCGTGTTCGCTTGGATCCGGCTTGCCACGCCGCAGACGGGGCCGATTGGGATCTTCGATTGGCTCGTCTGACGACGACCGGGCTGGAGGAGCGGTTTTTGTGGGCTCGGGCGGTGGAGCCGATTTAGTCGCGTCCGGCGTCGCCGGCGTGCTTGAGGCTGGGGAGGTGGTCGGCGATGGTGTTGGAGCAGTTGCAGGTTTTTGCTGATCCTTTTTATCTTTATCCGTTTTATCTTTGTCTTTATCCGCGTCGGAGCTGCTATTGGAGTCCGCCGGTTGACGGCGGTGAAGTACAGGCGGCCCGTCCTTGTCGTCGTCTGCGATTACAGGTGTCGAGTACTTCTTGTGTTTGTCTGGGACCCTCTCTCCCGCCGGAATCCAGGTACCTTCGGCAATCCAGACATGGTTGAGTTGTCCGGGTTGCGAAATCGTGAAGATGCCTTGCGAGACGCCGCTGCGAAAGCCTTCATAGACAATCCCAAAATCGAGGGCCATGGGGACCGGCGATGCTTTATACGAACCCGCATCGTAAAATTTTCCATCCACCATAATGGCGATGGGAGTGAAGCGAGCTTTCTTGCCAGTGGGCGAAAGCTGGACCAATCCCAAAGCGCGCGGCCCCTTGTCGACCGCCGCCTTGTGCCCGTAGTGCGTCAGAATTTGGGCTTCAAGCCGCGGACTGGCAAGTCCTATAGCGGCGGCGAAGGTGACGGCTAGCATCCCGTTGCGATATAACTTGCGAGGTAACCTGCGACGGAACCTGTTACGGAATGACGAGTGGCTAGGAGAAAATTCCATGGAAGTCAATGATAAATCCCCGGACTTCAGTACGACGGACGAGAATGGCAAAGAGGTTGCCCTGAAAGATTTCCGGGGAAAGACGGTGGTGCTTTATTTCTATCCCAAGGCCGATACGCCGGGATGCACCAAGGAAGCGTGCGAGTTTCGGGATACTTACTCCGCCATCAAAAAGACAGGCGTGGTTTTGCTTGGAATTTCGAAGGATACTGCGGCCTCGCAAAAGAAATTTCAGGAGAAATTCAGCTTGCCTTTCGGGTTGCTGGCCGATGCAGATAAGAAGATTGCCAATCTTTTTGGCGTGGTCAAAGAGAAGAACATGTACGGCAAGAAGGTGATGGGCATTGCGCGGACGACGTTTGTGATTGGTCCAGATGGCAAGATCAAGCACATTTTTAAGAACGTGAAGCCCGAAGGGCACGCGGAAGAAGTCTTGGCTTATTTGAAGAGCGCGGCCTGAGGAAGATGGTATGAATGTCCTTCAAGTGCTGGGATACATGAGGTCCTTCGCTTCGCTCAGGATGACAGCGTTTGGCGATTTGGGATGAAATCGCTGGGGCACGTTACTTCGCTGAAAGTGGAGTTCTATGATCGCGATCCGCGGCGGGTGGCACGGGCGCTTCTTGGTAAGTTGCTGGTTCGGAGGACTGCTGGCGGGGTTTTGGCGGGGCGAATTGTTGAGACCGAGGCGTATCTTGGGCAGGATGATCCGGCAGCGCACTCGGCGGCGGGGCGGACGGCGCGAAATGCGGTTCTCTTCGGGCCTCCTGGCATCGCGTACGTGTACTTTATCTATGGCAACCACTACTGCCTGAATGTTTCTTGCTTGCCTGATGGAGCGGCTGGCGGCGTGCTCTTTCGCGCTTTGGAACCGGTGGTTGGCGTTGAGCAGATGGCGGAGGCGCGAGGGATTGAGTTGACGAAGGATGTTGCGCTCAGGAAGATTTCTGAGCTCAGGAAAATTTCTTCGGGTCCCGGGCGGATGGCTGAAGCGCTGGACGTCACACGAGAACGGGACAATGGGAAGAGCCTGGTGAGTTCACGGTCGGATCTCCGCATTGTGGATGATGGATATCGGGTGCGGGGCGTAACGGTCACGCCTCGCATAGGGATTGTGAAGGCTGCCGAACGGCCGCTGCGTTACTTTGTTACGGGGAATCCGTTTGTTTCGGGACGACCGATTGTGTCGGGGCGACCTACCGAGTCGCAGCTACCGTAATTTGTCGTACTCCGCGTGAGCCTGCTTCAGGACGGGCACATCCGGGTCGGCATCTTTCCAGAAGGCGAAGAAATCCTGATAGGCTGTCCGGGCTTTGGCGTTGTCTCCCTGTTGGGCATAGGCGCGCGCAGTTCCGAGGCGCGCCAGAACATATAACGGGCTGGTGGGAGCTAGTCCGCGATGGTCGGCGATCTTCTGATACTCGGCTAGCGCCTTGGCTGGATCGTGCAGATCGAGATAGGCCTCTCCGCGCAGGTAAAAGACCCAGAAGTCCACTGGTGCAGTCGGACCTCCTCCTAGTTCGAAAAGCCTTGCTGGCTCCAGCGCTTCAATCGCCTTTGCCGGCTGTTTGCGTTGCAGTTCGACGCCGGCGCGAGCAACGGCCAGCAGGCCTTTATTGAGCACTGCATTGTTCGGATCTTGCTTTGCGAGATCGGCGATCAATTTTTCCGCGCGGCTGGTATCGCCGGTGCGGGCCAGGGTGAGGGCTGCCTGGGCCTGGAGGAACGTATCGTCCGACAAGGCGAGTGCAGCTTGCGTCTGGCGGCGTGCCTCTTCTGTATTTCCTAATTCAGCCTCGAACGAGCCTTCAATCACGCGTGCGCCGGCTGCAAAATCTTTGTTCTGCTCTGACTTCTGCACAATGGTGTCTGACACCTGACGCCCTTCGCGCACTCTCCCCTGGAAATACTTGGTGTCGGCGACGAGCGTTAAGATATATGGCTCGTCTCCGGCGCCGATGATGCTATCGAGCGAGTGCTGCATCGTGGCCTGATCGCCGCGGATAAAGGCCAGCTGGTAGGCGATCTGTTGTGTCGAGGACGATTCCGTCTTTTGCAGCACTGCCTGATCGAGTATGGCCCGGGCTTCGTCATAACGGCCAAGTCCCATGTAGGCTCCGGCGACATTTTGGTAGGCAAAAACGTCTTTGGCGTCGATTTGCATTGCCTGCTGCGCATTTGCCAAAGCTTTGTCTATCCTCCCAGTGGCGCTGTAAAGCAGCGCCAGGTTGTCATCGGGAACGTTGTCGCGAGGATAGGCCTGTTTCCACTGCTCATAGATCTCGGCTGCTTTATCTAAGTCGCCGATGGTGTCGTAATAGTGGGCGGAGATATAAAGATTCTCGCGTTCACTCGCTCTTTCCCTGAGATCGAAGGCCTTGTGCAGCGCTTCTATGCTCTGGGTTCGGGCTCCCAGGTTGAAGTAGACGACGCCCAGCGTTCCATAGGCCATGGCGAAATTGGGATCGAGTTCGACCGCGCGCTTGAGATGCGGGACGGCGGGAGCATCATGCAAATTCGTATGCTCGGCATGCCCGAGGCTATAGGCCTGTAAGGCTTCGAGCGACGAAGTCGTGGCCTGCTCGAGCGGCTTGGCGAATTGCTGCACGGAGCCGAGCGATTCTCCTAGTTTGGCGCGTAGTGATGAGGCTCCGGTATCGATCGCCTTGAGGACTTGCTCTTTGCTGGCGGCCTCGACCTGCTCGCGGGCCAGCGAGTCTCCGGTTTGAGCGTTGATGGCGGAGAGCGTGATTACGTATGAACTGCCGAGGCCGGAGATGGAGCCATCCAGCACGGCTTTGGCTCCTTCGCGCATGGCGATCTCACGGGCAACGTCGCTGGTGATGCGCTCGCCTGGCTGGCGTCCCATGAAGCCCAGCGCCTCGCGGATGCGGGACTCGGGCAAAATATTCAGAAAGGGCGACTGCTCGAGTTGGACGGCGAGCGCTTGCTTCAGAGTTCCATCAAACACGGGATCGCCGGTTGTGTTGACGAAATCGGCGAGCACCACGGTATCTTTTTCAGTGAGCGTGGTCGTGTGACGGGAGCGGAGGAATAAACCTCCGCCGATGAGAGCGGCGATTAGCACAGCTGCGACGACGGCCGGAATTGTCCAAGACTTCTTCTTGGCTGCGAGAGCGGTTCCGCTTATAGGCGAGATAACACCTGATGAACTCGCGGGAAGCACACTGCCGGAACCTGGCGTGGCAACTTGCGCTGCGGGCCGTGATCCCGAAGATTCGTGAACCGCAGCCGCTACCGAGCCCGAACTTGCAGCGACGGCGCGTCCCGTATCGGTGTCGCGCTTTAGACGTTGTAGATCGGCGCGAATATCTGCCGCGTGCTGGTAGCGCAGATTGCGATCCTTTTCCAACGCCTTGTTGACGATGTCTTCGAGCTTGGGCGGCAGGTCGGGATTCAGACGGATTGCCGAAACGGGCGCTCGATCGAGGATTGCCTGAAAAATCAATGCGGTCGTATCGCCACGGAACGGCACGACACCGGTTGCCATTTCATAGAGCACGGCTCCGAAAGAGAACAGGTCGGTGCGCGGATCCAGTTCTTTTCCCCGCGCCTGCTCCGGAGACATGTATGCGACGGTCC